>Ga0102832_1000075_pt1 | contig 285509 bp, 292 predicted proteins | sample EBPBio282013_DNA_FD_88942 | JGI IMG/M metagenome (GOLD analysis project Ga0102832, IMG submission 88942) | Wastewater treatment Type I Accumulibacter community from EBPR Bioreactor in Madison, WI, USA - Reactor 2_5/28/2013_ DNA (Illumina Assembly) | ecosystem: Engineered > Bioreactor > EBPR >...
ACCATGGGGCTTTTTATTCAACCCAACTGGCCCCTTTTTAAACCGGTGCCTGGCCCGTTTTTATCCCGGTGTTGACAGACAAGAATACCTATCAGATTTAGAATTTCGAGTGCTTGATAATAAACTCAGCCCTTCTGAACTCAATATTGTTGCAGACCATCCAAGTTTGCTGAACGCGAAGCTCAAAACGCACAGAGAACTTATGGACTTAAGATTCGCCAGGAAAACCGAACTGGCGCGCCAAGGAGCGGACGGGTCGATTGACCAAATCGCAATCAATGCTATCGCGCAGCGATGTGATATCGCTGACGGAATAAGGTGGGTCGCCAATCGGACTGTGGAAGCACGTCATCCTGATTTGTACTTGTATGTCCGAGACGGACACATTGGCTGCGAAGGTTACGACGCGCAAATTTCCAATTTTCACTGGAATGGTAGCTCGCTCACGTTGTGGAATTGCACCCTTCCCGAGATCGCGATCAGCCAATTGGCGGGTCAGCCGATAACTCGCTTGATCGAGCATCCCATACTGTCCAGCGACATGATCATCACTGAAGCCAGTTCGATAGAAATTGGCGATCAACAGGCCATCCAGGTAAATTTCGACCAGCCGAAGCGACTATTTTGCAAAGTGTCCGGTCGTTCATGGTGAACATTTATATGGAAGGTTCCTACATCCAGTTTAGCATTATCCCAACAAGATCGCTGCCTTGCCGGGTGATATAGATTTCGCTTTCGACTTGTTCTGAACAGCTTCCTTGCCGAGACATCCCTCCGGAGAAAGCTGTCATGTCCTACGCGAATACAGAAGCTCCGTCATCGCGCGGACACGCTCAATTGGCCGTCGGCTCGACGACATGATAGACCACGCTCAACGGCCAGCTTGCATCTTCCCCGCGACGAGCGATCACCGAGCCAGGCCGCCCGCTCCGACGATGACCGACAACAAATGGCTTGTCAGCGCAGACGCGCCCTTTCGGTAGGCGATTTCACCCCAATCATCCCAACGGTGCACCCGCCCGGCGAGCCAGGCGAAGAGATCATCGCGCGAATTTGCATCGGCGAAGGACTGCGACCACGCGATATTGCGCGTCGGCATCCGCGCGCCAACCTTAGGGTCAGGACCCATTGATTTGCGGAGATGGCTGTGATTCAGGCGACCACGAAGGAGCCTGAATTTGAGCGATTTATTCTGGCTGACGGACGAGCAGATGGCGCGTCTTCAGCCCTATTTTCCGAAGAGCCATGGCCGCAAGCGTGTCGATGACCGGCGGGTTTTGAGCGGCATTATCTTCGTCAACCGCAATGGGCTGAGGTGGCGCGATGCGCCGAGGGAGTATGGCCCGGCGAAGACGCTCTATAATCGCTGGAAGCGGTGGAGCGATAAAGGCATCTTCATTCGCATGATGGAGGGCTTGGCGACACCGCAGGCGCCAGAGCGCAAGACGATCATGATCGACGCGACCTATTTGAAGGCCCACCGCACGGCGTCGAGCCTTGGGGTAAAAAAGGGGGTCCGGGACGCCTGATCGGCCGCACGAAGGGCGGTATGAACACCAAGCTTCATGCCGTAACCGATGCAAATGGCCGCCCGATCGCCTTCTTCATGACCGCCGGGCAGGTCAGCGATTACACGGGCGCGGCTGCTTTGCTCGACAGTTTGCCCAAAGCGCAATGGATGCTCGCCGACCGGGGCTATGATGCCGACTGGTTCCGCGACGCCTTGCAGGAAAAGGGCATCACTCCCTGCATCCCGGGCCGGAAAATACGGAACAAGACCGTCAAATATGACAAGCGCCGCTACAAACGCCGTAACCGCATCGAGATCATGTTCGGCCGCCTGAAGGACTGGAGACGCGTCGCGACGCGCTACGATCGGTGCCCGAAGGCCTTCTTCTCTGCCGTGGCTCTCGCCGCAACCGTCATCTTCTGGCTCTGATCAATGAGATGGGGTGGTTGCCGCCCTCCCTGACGGCATCAAGATGTGCCAGCGTAGTTTTGGTTCAAGCTACGATACGGAAAGGACGGCAACCATGAGTATCAATACGATGATTGGTGTGGATCTGGCAAAGTCTGTTTTCCAGGTTCACGGGGCGTCGACGAACGGCGAGATGCGGTTTCAACGCAAGCTGTCGCGGCAGGCTTTTTCTACGTTCATGGCCCAACAGCCACCCGCCTCGGTCGTAATGGAGGCTTGCGGTAGCGCTCATTACTGGGCGCGTGTGCTGAGCGGATTTGGTCACGAAGTCAGGCTGATCGCGCCACGCTACGTGCGCCCATTTGTGAAGCGCCAGAAGAACGACGCAGCCGATGCCGAGGCGATTGTGGTGGCGGCCCAGCGGCCCGAGATGCGCTTTGTTGAACCCAAGAGCGAGGCTCAGCAGAGCGCGGCGATCCTGTATCGATCACGCCAGCGCCTTGTGCGTCAGCGGACCGAGACGGTGAACGCCTTGCGGGCAGCTTTGTATGAGTTCGGGCACGTTATCCCTCAGGGCATCCGGCACGTCGGCCGCATTCGTGCGATCCTGGAGGCGCCCCACAGCGATCTGCCGGCATTGATGCGCGAGGAGTGCCTCGCGATGCTCGAGCAGCTTGCTGTGCTCAACGGCTGGATTGATGCGAAGACCGCAAAGATCACGGAACTCGCAGCCGCCACGCCGGTATCGAAGCGATTGCAGACCATGCCTGGCGTCGGCCCGCTGGTGGCGATGGCAGTGGAGACTTTTGCGCCTGACATGACGAGCTTTCACAACGGCCGTGACTTTGCGGCGTGGCTTGGATTGGTACCGCGCCAGTTTTCATCAGGCGGCAAGGAACGGCTCGGCCGGGTCACCAAGGCCGGCCAGGCCGACATCCGGCAGATGCTGATCATTGGTGCCATGTCGCGATTGAACTGGATGGGACGCAAGGCGATCCCGGAAAGCTCATGGCTGGCTCGCATGATGGCCCGTAAGCCGCGCATGTTGGTCGCCATCGCACTAGCCAACAAGATGGCGCGCCAGATTTGGGCCATGCTGACGAGGAACGAAGACTACAAGAATCCGATGCCGGTCATGGCTGCCTGATACCAGGCTTCCCAGACAGGCTGGATGAAAGGGGTGTGAGAAGGCGACGACCCGAATGGGCAGAATGATCGAACAGATCTGGATCAGGAAAACCAGTTCAGGACTCTGAGTGATAAAGCTCGCCAATGAGATTTGGACCTGATCCGCGGATCACCATACCGGCCAGCGGCCTCCGAAAGCGCCGCAATCAAGGCCTGACAGAAGACTGCACTCGATCACCAGTTCAGAAGGTCAAAAACCCTCTTGCATCACGGGCGGCAACCACAGAAGTCCTGACCCTAAGTCCGGTCAACGTCACCAGGTATCGCCTTCCCAGATTTTCGCGCGCGAACAGATGGCGACGAAACCCAACCTGCTGCTCAAAAGTGTTTAGTGCCCGCTCCCGTGCCTCGGCGTCGGGCCCCGCGCTCGCACTTACCGCGGCAACAACCGCCGCCATTGGCAAGCGCTCGAATTCCGGCTCGCGCGTGGCCTGCAGCATCATGAGGACGGACCTGCCCAATGCGCTCAGCCCCCCACCGAAGAGGTCCCTCCCCGCCGATGTCTCGACCATACCGATGCTGGCGAGCCAGCACAGATGGAATCGCCAGAACATCATGTCCCCGCCGAAAACGTCGTGGTTGCTCTCCGTGCCAAACCAGCGCGCATCGATCGCGGTCATGACCCTCAGCATCAGTTCATGCTGTTCGGGTGCGAAGTGGACCGGCGGGAATCCGAGTTCTCCCTCCCAGAAGGCGTCCCTGACGCTTGCCCAATTTTGCCCAGAGGCATCCTCGTAGCCGCACGGACTGGCTCGAAGCCACCAGCCCCACGGGAGTTCGCCGACGTGACGCTCAAAGTCAGCCACGGCCACCCCCGCGACGAGGGTCGAGGCCGAGCGGCGGCGGCGCGCCATCGCGCGCGGGCGCCGCGTCTCCTTCAGCGATTGCTCGCAGCTGAGCTGCGAGGGCGACCGTTTCCCTGACAACATATGCGTCGTCGCGATATATCCGTCCAAGCTCCGAGGACTTCGATCCGGAGGAATTCGGCCTAGCGTTTGGAATAAGATCGTAGGCATGATCGCAACTGAAGCCGAACCACCACGCATGCGAATCTTCGACCCGGTGGTCGGTTGCGTGTTCTACCGGATGGTAGACCGCCGGTCGTAATGTCACATGGCAGATGCGGCGCGCCTCGACGGCTAACCGACGCGTCGGACTCGGCCCTTCTTCGCATAGTCTTGAATAAGTCAAACCGCCATGCACATCGATCCCGATGTCCGGCGGAACTGCGTTTGCATCCCAGCCCCAGAGAGGGTGATCCTTGGGAATGCCGACATATCCGCAGAGAAAGCCATTGTCCGTGTTACGCAACATGATGCAGTCATAGCCACTCGCCCCGTCGCGCCAGCTGATCTTGTCCGCCTCTCCGAGCCACGGACCCTTGCCATCGGGCCGCGCCGCCTGATCGTAGAATATTTCTTCCGCGGGAACGACGCACGCGCGGGTCGCATAAGCGCGACCGGTTACGAGAACGACGCCGCCCTCTCGCATGACATCGCCTCCGTCGCCGATCAGCTTCGCCAGAGCGAGGTCGGAGCCGAGGATCGGCAGCAGTGTGCCGTCCGTGGCCGGCGCAACGGCAACCGTGGCTGCCTTTCGCATCACGGACGTCTTGCGCTGCCCAGCGGGCACTAGCGCCTTGGACTTGGTGGTTTTAGCCATTTCTTCTCTCCAGCTTAATCTGCGGCACGGATGCTGATCGCTTCCGGCTACGCGTCATGGTGCTGCCCCCGGGGCGGTCTCCGAGTGCGTATCATTTGTCCGCCGTCAGCACCAATGGCACAGATTTGAGGTTGTGATTTAAGGAGGATTTGGGCTTCGTCGTAGTGACGAAGGAACGAAGATGAAGCCCAAATCCTCCTTGAAAAAATCGGCGCCGAAGGCCCCTGCTGAGCGGGTGGTGAAGGACATACGGCGTGCGACGCGCCGACACTTCTCTGCAGAGGACAAAATCAGGATCGTGCTGGAAGGCCTGCGCGGCGAGGACAGCATCGCCGAGCTGTGCCGCAAGGAAGGCATCGCCCAGAGCCTGTACTACACCTGGTCGAAGGAGTTCATGGAAGCGGGCAAGCGGCGCTTGGCGGGCGACACCGCCCGTGCCGCGACCACCGGCGAGGTGCACGACCTGCGCCGCGAAACCCGTGCCCTGAAGGAATGCGTGGCCGACCTGACGCTGGAAAACCGTCTGCTCAAAAAAAGCATGATCGCGAATGGGGGCGACGACGAATGAGGTATCCCGCATCTGAGAAACTCGAGATCATCAGGACCGTCGAGCAGTCACATCTGCCAGCCAAGCGCACGCTGGACCAACTCGGCATTGCCCGCCGGACCTTCTATCGGTGGTACGACCGCTACCTCGAAGGAGGGCCGGAGGCGCTGGAGGATCGGCCATCGGCGCCGAGCCGGGTGTGGAATCGCATCGGTGACGACATCCGGGACCAGATCGTCGAGATGGCGCTGGAGACGACCGAGCTATCCCCTCGCGAACTGGCGGTGCGGTTCACCGACGAGAGGCGCTACTTCGTGTCGGAAGCCACGGTTTACCGCCTGCTCAAGGCCCATGACCTGATCACCAGCCCGGCCTATGTCGTGATCAAGGCCGCCGATGCGTTCCACACCAAGACCACCCGCCCGAACGAGATGTGGCAGACCGACTTCACCTACTTCAAGATCATCGGGTGGGGCTGGATGTACCTATCGACCGTACTCGACGACTTCTCGCGCTACGTTATCGCCTGGAAGCTGTGCACCAACATGCGCGCCGAAGACGTGACCGACACCCTGGACCTCGCCCTGGCGACTTCCGGCTGCGACAGCGCCACGGTGCTGCACAAGCCCCGGCTGCTCAGCGACAATGGCCCGAGCTACATCGCGGGCGAGCTGGCCGAATATATCGACGCCAACAAGATGACCCATGTCCGCGGTGCCCCGATGCACCCGCAAACCCAGGGCAAGATCGAGCGCTGGCACCAGACCCTCAAGAACCGCATCCTGCTCGAAAACTACTTCCTGCCCGGTGACCTTGAGGCCCAGATCGAGGCCTTCGTCGAGCACTATAATCACCGCCGATACCATGAAAGCCTCGGCAACGTGACGCCCGCCGACGCCTACTTCGGTAGGGCGCCGGCCATCATGAAACAGCGTGAAAGGATCAAACAACAGACCATAAAATATCGGCGCTTGCATCACCGCATGCTCGCCGCTTAACATCAACCCCCAGACGAGGCCCGCACTCCGCTAATTTACGCCGCGAATTGTGCCAAATGTTCTGACGACAGACAGCCCGCATTCCAGACTGACCGCAACCCGTGCTAGGCCAGTAAAATCCGAAACGAAAGAAAGTCGCGTCATCGCTGATTTCCTCGGAGCTGGCCTTTGGGGCCTGTTTACAGCCAGCGGCCTTTTGATCGGTGCCGTTGTCGCGGACCTGTTTTCAAACCGGCTGTCTCATCGCCTCATCGCGACCGTGATGGGGTTTGGCGGCGGCGTGCTTATCGCCATTGTCGCTGTCGAGCTTATGGGGAACGCAATCAAAACTGGCATGTCCGCCGCTGCGATCACAGCGTTGCTGGGAGGGGCGGCAATCTTCAGCGGCATCAACTGGTATCTCGCCACAAGCGGCGCGAAAAATAGGAAACGTTGCGGCGAATGCGTGAAGCAAACGACCGAAAATGAGCATGCCGGAAGCGGCGTCGCGATTGCTGTTGGGACGGTTCTTGACGGCATTCCCGAAGCACTCGTGATCGGCCTGTCTATGGTTGGCGGCGGGAAGATCGGGATGGGCGTCGTCGCCGGGTTTTTCCTCGCCAACATTCCTCAGGGACTCTCAAGCGCCTCGGGGATGAAGCTGGCTGGACGATCACGACGCTACATTTACGCGATCTGGGCGGGCATCCCGCTCCTGATAGGGCTCACAGCCGCCTTCGGGAATTTTGCTTTGGGATCAGTCTCAACCGACGCAACGACGGTCATTCTCTGTTTCGCTGCAGGCACGGTGCTGGCGATGCTCGCGGAAACCATGATCCCGGAAGCCTTCGATCACGCGCCGCCGATGATCGGTTTGATTACCGTGACGGGCTTTCTTTCGGCGTTTCTGCTGGTGCAACATCATGTTTGATATGCGGGGCGGGCTTGAATAGCAGATCTTACTGCAGCTTCATCCTTAGGTCAGGCCAGTTGGAAATACATCGCCGGCAGCGTAACTCGCTACGATAACAGCCTCAGGTGACGGCCCTTGGACCGCTGTAATATTGGAGATGGAAATTGGGACCGCATTCGGAGCGCAAGGAACAACGGCTTCTCCTGTTCTCCGCCACCGGCACCCTCGCCCTTTCCCTTGTTGGCATCGCTATTGGCCTGTTGAGCGGCGCAAAGTCGATCTTGTTCGACGGTGTGTACAGCCTTGCCGACGCAGGGCTTACGCTGGCCGCCTTTTTCGCCGCGCGGCTGATCGCGCGTGGCGCAGACCGCCGGTTCCAATATGGCTACTGGCACATCGAGCCGATGCTTGGGTTCGTCAACGGCAGCGTTCTGCTCCTCGCCTGCGCCTATGCATTGATTGACGGAGTAGACACCGTGATGATGGGAGGACGGAACGTGAGTTTCGGGCCCGGTATCGGATATGCCGGCGCGAGCGCGCTCATCGGCTTCGGGATGTATATTTATATCCGGCGCCGCGCTCGCGGCCTCGGGTCCTCGCTTCTGAATATCGACGCGGCCGCGTGGCTTTTCGGCGCACTTCTCAACGCCGGGCTGAGCGCCGCATTTGTCACCGCGGTCGTGCTCGAGGGAACGCAGGCGGAGAAGCTCTCGGCCTATTTCGATCCGGCAATCCTCATCCTCCTTGCAATCTTCCTGGCTCCGCTTCCCCTTCGGGCCTTGGCAGCGGCCGGTCGCGAGATACTGCAGATCGCGCCAGCCGATCTCGATGCGCAGGTCAGCAGCATCGCACGCGAAGTCGCGGCACGGCACGGCTTCGTCGAGCATCAATCCTATGTGACCCAGGTCGGCCGCGCAGGGTTTATCGAGATCGGCTTTGTCGGTGTCGCGGCATCGACCACGATGACGCTTGGCGAGCAGGACGCCATTCGTCAGGAATTTGCGGACGCGATGGGCGGGCTGCGCCCCGGATATTGGCTCACGATCGACTTCACGGCCGATCGCCGTTGGCTCTAAGCGCGAGCAACTCCGGGGCGGCTCACGGTAACGCGCAAACGGGCGCCCGCTGTTCGGCGGACGCCCGTTAGTTTCAGACGAGCATCTTTTCGCGCAGCAGCAAATCGAGGCCGCCGTCGGCATCGAGCGCCACCAGATCATCCGACCCGCCCACATGCGTACCGTTGATGAAGATCTGCGGAACCGTCCTGCGTCCACCAGACGCTGTCTGCATTGCACGGAACTGCACCGGATCATCTTCGACGTCGATTTCGATCCAGTCGGTCACCCCCTTGGCGCGAAGATGCGCCTTGGCCCGGTGACAAAAGGGGCAATAGTCCTTGGTATAGAGGGTTATGTTCGGTTTCATTTCATGTCTCCGATCAAGCTGCCTCAGACTGCTCGCCGGCCGATGGAAGGACCCAGGCGGCGCGCGGAAAGTGGCAGGTGTAACCATTGGGACGGCGCTCCAGATAATCCTGGTGCTCCGGCTCCGCCTCCCAGAAGGGGCCAATCGGCTCCAACTCGCTCGCTACCTTTCCCGGCCAGAGGCCGGATGCGTTGACGTCCGCGATCGTCTGCAACGCGGTTTCACGCTGCGCTTCGTCGGCATAATAGATCGCCGAGCGATAGCTCCCGCCGCGGTCGTTGCCCTGGCGATTGCGCGTGGTCGGATCGTGGATCTGGAAGAAAAATTCGAGGATCCGGCGGTAGCTGATCTGATCGGGATCGAAATTGATCTCGATCGCCTCGGCGTGCGTGCCGTGGTTGCGATAGGTCGCGTTCGGCACATCGCCGCCGCTGTAACCGACACGGGTGCTGACGACGCCGGGGAGTTTGCGGATCAGGTCCTGCATGCCCCAGAAGCAGCCGCCGGCAAGGATGGAACGTTCGGTCATGATCAATTCTCCTCGATCTGGTTCAGAAATTCGGAATAGCCCTCGGCTTCCATGTCATCGCGGTGGACGAAGCGGAGTGAAGCCGAGTTGATGCAGTAGCGCTGGCCGCCACGGTCGCGCGGACCGTCGGGAAACACATGTCCCAAGTGGCTGTCGCCATGAGCCGAGCGCACCTCGGTGCGGATCATCCCGTAGCTGTCGTCGCGTATTTCATCGACATTGGCGGGGACGATGGGCTTGGTGAAGCTCGGCCATCCACTGCCGGAATCGAATTTGTCGGTCGAGGCGAACAAGGGCTCGCCGCTGACGATATCGACGTAGATGCCGGGCTCCTTATTGTGCAGCAGTTCCCCACTGCCGGCACGCTCGGTGCCGCCTTCCTGGGTGACATGGCGCTGTTGGGGCGTCAGCTTCGCAATGGCTTCGCTGGTCTTGAGGTAGGTCATTCGATATCTCCTTTGTCTGACAGTTGCGGCACGTCTTTCCACCCCGGTGCGCCGCATGCGCGCCGGTGGAGACAGTCCCGAAATTCGAAATTTGGCTCAGAGGCGGTCGAGGATGCTCATGAGAACCGCCGGGTCGAGCCGGTTGCGATAATTGGGATCGAGAAAACTATATCTGATGATCCCGTCGGTACTGATCACATAGGTTGCCGGCATCGGAATGCGCCAGTCGGCGCCGTCGTCGCCTGCGACCATCCCGTCCGCAAGCGCCGCCCGGCGCATACTCTCGGGCAGTTCGAAGGCGAGGCCATAATCGCTCGCGACCGTCATTCCGCGATCGGCGAGCAACGGAAGCGTCATTTCCTCGGCCCGCGCCATTGCGATGCTGTCGGCGAGCGGCTGCGGGGAGATCGCGAGCAGGCTCGCTCCTCTATCCTCGACCGCTTGCGCCGCCTTCGACATCGCCCGAAGTTCGGCGCGGCAGAAGGGGCACCATCCGCCGCGAAAGAAACTCAGGACCACTGGTCCGCCAATCAATCGGCCACGCAGCGAGACTGTGCCGCCGAGGGCGTTTTCCAGCAGGAACTCCGGCGCGACATCTCCGGCCTGGACAGCCGAGACCTCGATGCCCATGGCCAGGATCTGCCGATCGCCTTCGGCGATTGCCACCCTCCCCTCGTCGCCGGCTGCCTGGAAATAGGCTTGCTCGATCATGCTCATGTCCGTTCGGAAGTTCATTCGACTCTTCTGCATCGAAAATTGGGGAGGGGAAAGGCTGGCGCGGCTCGCGCCAGCCTTTCCTTCAATGTCCACCTCGAGCCGGGCGCCGGGAGTCACGCCCAGCCCAAGGTGGATCGAGCGAAGCGACGAAGCCGGGAAGGGGAATTACCGGCTCGGACGTCGCGTCCGGGCTCGAGGCTTTTGCGGCGGTAAGGGAAGGCCGCCGCAACCCGCAAGGAAACGGACCCCGCGATCCAGGGCCGCGAAAGCGGCGTCGGTTCTGATCTGGCATTCATGATGGTCATCTCAAAACTCCAGGAGGCTTTGTCTCGGGTCCGTTTTTGCGGATGAGCCGTATTTAGGCTGTAGCGATTGCTTGCGGCAGATGGGTTGAGTCGATAGGACCTATTCCGCAGGGGAATGAAATGGATCGACTTGCCGTCATGGAGCAGTTCCTCGCCGTGGCCGAGGCGGGTTCCTTTTCCGCGGCGGCGCGACGGCTCAATGTCGGTCAGCCATCGATTTCGAAAGCCGTGGCGCAGCTTGAGGCCTATCTCGGCGTCCGGCTGTTCCAGCGCTCAACCCGCAGCCTGACGCTCACCGAGGCGGGCCGTCGCTACCGCGACGGCGCCGAGCGTGCGATTGCAGCCGCCGCCGCCGCGGAGATTGCCGCCAAGGAAGACGGGGGCCGTCTCGCCGGACCGGTGCGCGTCGTGGTCCCGACTTGCCTTGCCCGGCTGCATCTCGTGCCGTGTCTCCGGGAATTCTCTGATCGCTTTCCCGAAGTCACGCTCGATCTGGAGATCACCGATCGCGAAACCGATGTCGTGGCATCGGGCGTGGATATCGCGCTGCGAATTGGCACGCTCGCCGACACCGCGCTCGTCGCCTCTCGCATGGCGCGCACGCGGATGGCGCTGGTCGCGAACAAGGCCGAAAATGGTCTCGACGCCCCGCACAATTTCATGGGGCAGCCCGCGATCATCTCGCGCCTTCATCATGCGAAGAATAGCTGGGTCTTCCGCGATGGCAGCGCGCGCATCGCGATCATGGTGCATCCTGCGCTCATTCTCGACAGCGACGACGCAGCCCGGTCGGCAGCGCTTGCCGGTCTCGGCTATGCGATGTTGCCCCGGCCCTTCGTCGCCGATCTGATCGATACCGGCGATCTTGTCGAGTTGCTGCCCAACCATATGCTCGAAGACATTGATCTATGGGCCCTGCTGCCGGCTGGCCGCGACCAGACCGCGAGAGTGCGCGCTTTTCTCGACTGGCTCCGCCCGCAGATGAACGCGATCTTTGCCGATGAGCGACCCGGCTTGCTCTCATGAACGCTATTGCGGTTGCCATCGCTGCTTCGATGCTGAGTTTTGCGATGGGTTTCGCGATCAGGCGGGGGACGGTCTGCGTGGTCGTTGCGGCGCAGGATCTTGTCGTGCGGCGCCGACCCGACAAGTTCATCGGGTTCGCGACGGCGGCTTGCTGGTCAGGGCTTCTGCTTGTTCCACTGGCATGGACCGCACCAGCTGTTTTCCATCTGTCCCCGGGCTACGACCAGCTGATCCAGGCTTTCCTGTTCGGGTGTCTTTACGGGATCGGCGCGTGGGCGAACCAGGCTTGCGGCTTTGGAACACTCGCGCATTTGACCGGCGGCAGGCTCGGATATCTTCTGACCCTCGCCGGCTGGGTAATCGGCGCCTCGTTCATATCCAAAGTCTACAGGCCCCAGCAAATTCCCGAGCCCTCGCTGCTTGCGACGTCACCGCTCGCCGCGATAGCGGCGTGGCTGGCCTTCGCCGCAGTCTGCTGGTGGAGCTGGCCGCGCCTGCGACTGTTGCGCCGCCGGTCGCGCTGGCGCAAGATGCTGCTTGGACGCGCGCGGATGCGTCCCTTCGAGGCCATGCTCATCATCGGCATCGGCGGCGGCCTGCTGTACGCCTGCGCCGGGAGCTGGACCTATCTGGGCCTCCTGTCCAGCTACGCCTCGCAGCTCGTCATGCACGATTTCGCCCCGATTTCTCCTTTGCCGGCGCTTTTGGGCACCGCGATGATGATCGGCGGCGGACTATTTGCAGCCGTCCGCTCCGCCAGCTTCCGGTTGCGCGGCACCAACTGGCGTCAAGGCTCGCGGCATCTCGTCGGCGGCACCATCATGGGGTTGGCCACCCAGCTCATCCCGGGCGGCAATGGGGTCATCATCGTCTACGGGCTGCCCTCCTTCGCTCCCCATGCCCTGACCGCCTATTTCGGGATGACATTGACCCTCATGCTCATCTTCGCCGCCACAAACTATTCCCGCAGGGCATAGAAACCATGCCCACGGGCCAACTGTTTTTGCGCGCTCGATGCGCGCAATATGCGCATCGTGTAATCAGGAAGGGACAGCGGGATGACCGATTTCGACTATGACGTGGCGATAATCGGCGCGGGCACCGCTGGAATGTCGGCGTACCGGGAAGCGCTCAAATATAGCGATCGCGTCGTCATGATCGATGGCGGCCCCTTGGGGACCACATGCGCCCGCGTTGGCTGCATGCCCTCCAAATTGCTGATCGCTGCGGCAGAGGCGCGCCACCGTGCCGAAAGCGTCGGCCTGTTCGGACTTCGCGCCGGACCCGTCGAGGTCGATGGTGTGCAGGTCATGAACCGCGTCCGCGCCGAGCGCGACCACTTTGTTAGCTTCGCCACCGAGGCGATTGCGGGGTTTGCACCCGGAGGCCTGCTTCGCGAGCAGGCGCGTTTTGTCGATGACAATCGGCTCGAACTTGCGAGCGGCAAGCAGATCAGCGCGCGCAGCATCGTGATCGCAACGGGCTCGCGGCCGGTCGTACCCGCAGGCCTGGAACCGGCGGGCGATCGGCTGATTTTCAACGACCAACTGTTCGACTGGACCGATCTGCCGTCCTCGGTTGCAGTCTTCGGCACCGGCGCGATCGGGTTGGAGCTCGGGCAGGCTTTGCATCGCCTCGGTGTCCGCACCCATATCTATGGGCGCGGCGGCAGCGTCGGCCCGCTCACCGATCCCGACGTCGCGGCTTATGCGGCGGCACAGTTCTCGAGCGAAATTCCTATCGACTGGATGGCAGCCGATGCAAGCGTCGCGCGCGACGGGGACGCTGTGATCGTCCGGTCAGCGGGGGGCGAGGAGCGGTTCGATTATCTCCTCGCGGCCGCAGGCCGACGGGCCAATGTCGACAATCTCGGACTGGAAAACACCTCGCTCACGCTCGATGCCCATGGCGTCCCCACTTATGATCACCTGTCGATGCGCGCCAGTTACAGCGACATCTTCATCGCGGGCGACTCGGCGGTCGATCTCTCGCTCCTTCACGAGGCCGCGGACGAAGGCCGGGTGGCAGGCGAAAATGCCGCGCGCTATCCGCACAGCTATCGCCGCGCGCGCCGGACCCCGTTGACGATCGTCTTCACCGATCCCCAGATCGCCATCGCCGGGCGCAGCCATGCCGACCTTCTTCGCGACCGGATGGATTTCGCCATCGGCGAAGTGTCGTTCGAAGACCAGGGACGGGCTCGCATATTGGGGCTCAACCGGGGATTGCTGCGCGTCTATGGCGATCGGCCGAGCGGGTTGCTGCTTGGCGCCGAAATCTTCGGTCCAGCGGCGGAACATCTCGCTCATCTCCTCGCCTGGTCGATCGAGAGCCGGCTCACCGTCGCCGAATTGCTCGAACGACCCTTCTATCATCCTGTCATTGAGGAAGGGCTGCGCACCGCGCTTCGCCACCTCAACCACCATCTCGGGTTCGGACCGAATCCGCCGCTGCGCTGCATCGACTGTGGTCCGGGAGGCTAGGCCAAGCGGTGCCCGCCTTCGGCTCGGATAGAATATCGGCACCTTGCAACGGTGCAAATCCGGCAGAGCCTTTGCCCGAGCCTGGATCGCGCACGGCCGAGGGGGAGATCCGCCCTGATTCCTGCTCGCGCGAGCGAAGCATAGCGTTCCGGCCTCACCTCCCCGGTGGGGCGGAAAGCCCGCGAGGATCGATGAGCAAGCTCGCGGCGCCTGTCGCTGGGGGAGCCTCACGCTCCCCGCCACAGGTCCGCATCGTAACTTGCGGTTTGTTGGTGCCTTAGACCTGGGCGTCGGCAGGCTTTTTCCGTCGGATAGCCGCCGAGAGTAATACCAGCGAAGCGGCAAGCAGAACGGCGTCTTTCAACAGAAATTGCCCGGGGATGGCCGAAATGGCCGGGAACCCGCCGGCGGTCGGCTCTGCGACACCAGGCGTTGACAAGAAGAATGTCAAGGTGATGGTATAGGTCGCCACCGACATGGCGCCGCCGAGGACCGAGAAAATCGGTTTGAATGCACCGAGGATCAGGGCAGCGGCCGTGGCGAGTTCCATCGTGCCGATGAACTGGCTGGCGCCCTGGACGCCGAACAGCGGGTGAAGCCAGCTCATAAGCGGGCTGTGTTCGATGAATGGGGCAATGCCTTGCGCCTCATAAGCCGTGAATTTCATGCCGCCGAACCACAGAAAGACAATGACTAGGGCCCATCGCAGCAGAGCGAGTTCGCGCATTTGATGCTCGGGGACGCTGAATGAATATTTCTCCAATAAGCTCATAATCAATGCCCTTTTTGTTGATGGAAATGTGGCGAGAGGCGTCAGTTTGTAATTCCGGGACCGACGATGTCGGTCGGACAGTTGGTGCACTTCTCTTCGTCGCAGAAACGGCAGGTCGTGCGCGCGCGCACTTCGTCGCGCGGCAATGACGCGAGGATGGTTTCCGCGACGCGCTCCAGCGCAGCGCGGTCCTTCTCGCCGACCGCAGCGAGCAACCCGGTGATCGCTGTGCTGCGCAGATTCAGGAGCGCCCTGCGTTCCGTCTCGCCGCCGGACGTCAACGACACGTGCATGACGCGGCGATCGCCGGGGGATTGCGATTTCGAGACGAAATTCTGAGCGACCAGCCGTTCGACCACGCGGGCAGCACCGGCATGCGACAGGCGCAGGGCCTTGCCGATCTGGTCGATCGAAAGGCCCGGTTCATGGCCGATGAGGCTCAATGCCGCCGCGGTCTCCCCGCCGGCCGGAAAGCGCTGTGATATCGCACCGCGCATCTCATCCGACACCCCCTGCGCGAGGGCGCCGAAGAGATTGATCAGCCGATCGGAAGGTGAAGCGTCCTTGGTCAATCGCATTCCAGTATATATGCGTCGCGCATATAAATAGCGCAGCGGCTGGAGAATGCAAGAGGCGATGCGAGCTTCAGAGCTTGAGCCTCTCCTTCATGGGCTCGCGATCCGTCTGTTCGATGGGGTACCAGCGGTAGCCGGATCCGTCGGCGGCAATGTGACCCACCCCCGGGAACGGAAGATGGGGCGCCGCAATCATCATACGGTCGCGAGCGAAGCGGGTGAACGCGGCTTTCCGCACGGCGCGCGCCTCGTCCTAGCGAACATCGAAAGTGATCGTCACGTCGGGGCGTGGAAATTGAACCGCGCCGGCGTGGATGACATCGCCGACGAAGACGATACTCTGCCCCTTGCTGGTCAAGGTGTAGAAGGCGGTGCCCGGGGTGTGCCCAGGCTGCAGTTCGGCACGAATGCCCGGCACGACTTCGCCATCGGTATCGATCGGCTTCACCCGGCCGGCCGTGACATAGGGCGTCAGCGTCTGCTCGGTCTGGGTCCAGAAGCGCTTGTCGATCCCGCTTTTAGCCGCGTTGGCAACATCGGAGAAAAAGCGAATATCTGCACCGCCGGCATAGACCGTCGCGCGCGGGAAGACGATCTTGCCCGCCTTCGTGAGACCGCCGCTATGGTCGCTGTGGACATGGGTGATGAGTATGTCGGTGATTGTCTCCGGCGCGGCCCCAGCTGCTGCCAGCGCTTCGAGCAGCCTGCCGCCGTTGCCTAGGCCGAAAAGATCGCCGGCACCGACATCGACAAGGATCCGCCGCCCGTTGAAGTCGATCAGATAAGCGTTGATCGAAGCCTCTGCGGGATTAGCTAGGAAACTGCGGGCAAGAATTTCGTCGATCGTTTGCGCCGAGACGCCGCGCAGCAACTGGTGCAGGTCCAGCGGGACCGACCCATCCGACAATGCCGTTATCTGGGCATCGCCAATCGTAAATCGATAAATTGCGGGAGCGGTCTGGCGGACGGTCCCGGCTATGGTGTCGGGCACCGCGGCGGGCGTCGGAGCCGCTAAACCGGGAGAAGAGGATATCGGGCCAAGCAGCGCCAGGGCGAGAGGGAGAATAGTGAATGGCTTTTTGATCATCATGGCGACGTCCTTGATTGAGTTGCGATGGATGAAGAACTGTCAGTCATTATCCCAGCGCTGGCGGGGTCTTGCGAGACATTGTCGCGATCGACAGCGTGCTCGGCGACAGAGTTCGGTTCAGGCAGGGCCACTTCCGAAAAATGCTGCCGAATATAGTCCAGCTTGGGATCGATGAAGCGGCGGCAGAAGGGTCGGCTCGGATCGGTTCGATAATAGTTCTGGTAACGCTCGTCCGAAGCCTTGAAGCTTCTGAACGGCAGAACCAGGGTATGCGCCGTATTGCCGAATTCCTCGGCAAATCGGACGATCGCCAATTCGGCCTCATGCCGCTGGTTGTCATCGAAAATATAGATCGCGCTGCGGTACTTGTCGCTAGGAGAGCGGGCCCGGGTGGCTGAATGCGTTCTCAGATGCACCTCGCACAGCGTTGCCAACGGAATGATTGAAGGATCGAAGGTGACGATCACCCCTTCTGACCAGCTATCTGCCGGAGCGTCCGATTGGACAAAGCCCTGGTCGACCTGCGCAACGCCGCGCAGCGCCTGGAACACCCCTTCGGTGCACCAATGGCACCCCCCTCCAAAGCCGATCTTCGCCATCTTCACCTCTCGCGCCTAGACGTATTTCTTTCCGCGGATCAGCGCCGTCTCGCGCGCCTGAGCCTTCTGGCTGCGGACGCAATCAATGTAAGCATCAGCGCGCCGATAAGAACGCCCAGTAGCAGTGGACTGTGGACATGCATCATCGCTGGGCGCAAATACAGGCCGACTAACCCGAGGATCACGAAAGCGACCGATGCAAGTCGCAATGCGCGCCAAGCACGGGGTTTGTTGTCTTTGAACCAAAGGGAAGTTCCGAAGATATTGATCATAAATGGTTGCCTTCCGGCAGCAAGGTTCAAGGTACGCAGTAAGTCAGAGCGGCCGTGCACATTCCGAACGAAGCCAGGTTTCCTGCACGCTGCTGAAGCCGGCCTCGCGTAATGTCTGGGTCGCCGCAGCCAACCGCTGGCCCCGCCGATGCAGGAGGTTAACGAACGCGCGGAGTATTTCGAGCCGGGGATCAGCGAGTGTCCCATTTGCACGCCGTCCCGGGAGAAGTTGATGTTTCTTGAAGAGGGCCTGCGCGAGACCGGCTCGCGATCCGAACCTTTGGCCTTTCTCGCTCCGCGCCAGTGCGATTACCGTCAGTTCCATCGGCGTGAAGATGAAGGCGCCGGATGGAAGTATCTCTGGCTCGATGAGGTGCAGCACTGTGGCGCGAGCTCCCTTGTTCTCTTCATCGTCTTCGCGGCCGTACCTATTTTAACGAACCGCGGCGCCGTTGAAGATTGTCCGTTCGGCTAAGACGCTCTCATTCATCCTGGGGCGCAGCGTCAGGCACGCCGTCGCTTCTGTGTCAGCCGTTGCGCCGACTATCGCAGTGAGCCAGACGTTTTTCCAATAGGCTGTGCCTATAGTTTTCATAGCGCCGGATAGCGTGACGCGTCACTTATTGCGGCATCTCGACATGCCCACCGAAGCCAAAGCGCATCGCCGAGAGAAGCTTGTCGCCAAAAGTGTGGTCGACGCGGCTGCGGTAGCGCGCAAACAAGGCGGCCGAAAGGACATAGGCCGGGACGGCTTCTTCCATTGCCGCATCGATCGTCCACCGGCCCTCGCCAGAGTCCGAGACCTGGCCGGTGAATTGCTCGAGCATCGGATCCCTGGCCAGGCCGATCGCGCAAAGGTCGAGCAGCCAGGACGAGATGACACTGCCGCGACGCCAGACTTCGGCCACGTCGGTCAGGTTGATGTCGAAGCGTTCATCAGGCTCGAGCCGTTCGGAGGACTTGCCCTTGAGAATGTCGAAGCCCTCGGCATAGGCCTGCATCAGGCCATATTCGATTCCGTTGTGGACCATCTTGACGAAATGCCCGGCGCCGGTTGGGCCGGCGTGGATATAGCCGCGCTCGGCGCGACTGTCGGGCGCGTCGCGTCCAATGGTGCGGACGATCGAACCATAGCCCGGCGCGAGCGTATCGAAGATGGGATCCAGCAGATCGACGATCTCCTTGTCGCCGCCGATCATCATGCAATAACCGCGTTCGAGCCCCCATATCCCGCCTGATGTGCCAACATCGATATAATGGAGCCCCTTGTCCCTTGCCGCAGCACCACATTTGATGTCGTCTTTGTAGAAGCTGTTGCCGCCATCGATGATGATGTCGCCGGGCTCCGACAATTCCATCAGCTTGTCGACCGTGTCTTGGGTGGGAGCGCCCGCCGGGAGCATTACCCAGAAGATCCGCGGCGCAGTGAGTTTGGCGACGACATCTTCAAGCGAATTCGCTCCGATGGCACCTTCACCGGCGAGCTGAGTAACCGCGGCCGGATCGCGATTGAAGGCGACGACCTCGTGGCCGCCGCGCATCAGCCGACGCGCGATATTGGCACCCATGCGGCCGAGGCCGATCATTGCAAGACGCATTGTTCAAATCCTTCTGTCAGAAGTTCACCCGGCGCGGACAGTTCCGACCAACGCCCCGCCGTCACGATCCAACGAGACCGCACCGCTCGCTGGCAGGTTACCATGAGTATGCAAATTTCGCCGCGCCTTGGCACTGAATGGAGGATGAGTTCATCGCCAGACGAAGTCCAATAACCAGGCGCTATAGTTTCGATACCCATTTAGCGACATGCGCAGTGCCGGGGCGGACATTGCGAACAGAGCAGCGACTGCGACACCCTCAGTCCGGTTGGAAGCCAAGCACGAAATCCACGACCTTTTTCGCAGACATCTCGCACGGCTTGAGCGATGTTTTGCCTGATGTGAACCGATACAGGTTGAAGCTGACGATGTCGGTCCCAGCCAACTCCCTGGCAAACAGGCTGTTGCGGCGCCCGTCGTCGGACCGCCGGACGATCAAGCCGAAACGCCGGCCTTCGTGAATGCCTTCGCTATGACCCTCGGGAAGCCTTTTGAAGGCAGCGTCGAAATCGGTAAGCTCCATCTCGTTCCACCAGTATCAGAAGACGCACAGCATGTTCGGGCCCGCCAACTCTGGCGCGCGCAACGAGCCCCAGGAACAAGCGCGCATTCGACTAGGCCCTCTCCATCTCATGTGTCGGTTCAACCCCCATCAGCGCCAGGCCGTTGCGGATGACCTGCCCGATCGCGGCGGCCAGGAACAACCGCGCGCGGCTAACCGGCAGGTTTTCCGGGTAGGCGAAGCGGCGCGTCGGGTCGGCATTTCCTGTGTTCCACAGCGCATGGAATTCCGCGGCCAGCCCCTCAAGGAAGAAGGCGATCCGGTGCGGCTCGCGCGCTGCCGCAGCCGCCTCGACGATGCGGGGGAATTCTGCCGCACGCTTCACAAGCGTAAGGCTCGGACCGTCCAGAAGAGCGAGATCGGGCGGGTCGCCCAACTCGATACCCGCTTCGGCCGCGCGGCTTGCTAGCGAGCAAATCCGCGCATGGGCATATTGCACATAGAAGACCGGATTATCCTTCGATGCCTCGACGACGGTCGCAAAGTCGAAGTCCATGGACGCTTCCGCTTTGCGGGTCAGCATCATGAAGCGAACGACGTCCTTTCCGACTTCTCGAATGACATCGGCCAGCGTGACGAAATTGCCTGCGCGCTTGGACATCTTGACCGGCTCACCCGCGCGCAGCAGCCGCACGATCTGCACCAGCTTGACGTCGAACCGCTTCCTGCCTTCGGTTAGAGCTTCGGCGGCGGCAACGATGCGCATCACGGTCCCGGCATGATCGGCGCCCCAGATGTCGATCAGTTCGTCGGCATCGCGCGCCTTCTCGAAATGATAGGCCAGATCCACGCCGAAATAGGTCCAGCTCCCATCCGGTTTACGGATAGGACGGTCCTGGTCATCGCCAAATTTCGTCGACCGGAACAGCGGCAGCGCGATCGGCTCCCAGTCCTTGGAGACTTCACCCTTCGGAGGTTCGAGAACGCCGTCATAGACAAGATCGCGCTCGCGCAGCCAGGCCTCGGCATCATCCGGCTTTCCGGCAGCGACGAGGTCCGCCTCCGACGCGAAGCGGTCGTGACTTATGCCGAGCAGCGCCAGATCTTCGCGGATCGTCTCCATCATCGCGGCAACGGTCCGCGCACGAAAGATTGCGAGCCAGTCCGTCTCCGGGGCGTCGGCATAGCGGCCCCCAAAATCGGCGGCCAGCGCCTCCCCGACCGGCTTCAGATAATCGCCCGGGTATAGACCTTCCGCTATCTCGCCGAGGCTCTCGCCCAACGCCTCGCGATATCTCTGGTGTGCCGAGCGAGCGAGAATATCGACCTGCCCGCCGGCATCATTGATATAATATTCGCGGATGACGCGATGGCCGGTGAAAGCGAGCAGGTTGGCGAGCGCATCTCCGACCACTGCCCCTCGGCAGTGCCCCATATGCATCGGACCGGTCGGGTTGGCCGAGACAAACTCTATATTCACCGTCTTACCCGCGCCGACGGGCGACATGCCGTAGCGGTCCTTCTGGTCCGCAATCACCGCCAGCTCGTTTTGCCAGGCCTGGTCGGTCAGCCGGATATTTACAAAGCCCGGGCCAGCGACGGCCACGTCTGCAACATCCTCCAACATGGCCAACCGGCCCGCCAACTTCTCAGCGAGTTGGCGCGGATGCGTGCCGGTAAGTTTTGCCAGGACCATCGCCGCGTTGGTCGACAGATCGCCATGCGCCGGGTCGTGCGGACGCTCCACGGTCAGCCCCGCCCGGTCGAGGCCCGCAGGAACGTCCCCCGCCACCTGCAGATCGCCAATTACCCGCGCGAGATGATCAAGGATGCGCGCATGAAGCGACACAGCCATCAGCGAAGGCCCGCTGCGCCTTGGCTGCTATCCAACCTCTACGCCTTTCCAGAAAGCGATGTGATCCCGGATGGCTTCCGCAACCGGATTCGGATCGGGATATGACCAAGCCGCGTCCGCGTTGAGCGCGCTGCCTACGCGGATATGGAAGTATCTCGCGGTGCCCTTGATCGGGCAGACAGAAGTGTGTGCGCTCGCTTCAAGGAGCTCCTGATTGACCGCGGAAGGTGGGAAATAGTGGTTTCCCTCGACGACGATTGTCTCGTCGCTTGCGGCGATGGTGGTGTCGTTCCAAACTGCTGAGACCAACGGAATATCCTCTCATATTGTCAATGGCACGGCGTTCGCAGCGGCCCGTGAATCAGGGGCGTTCGAGGAGTGCGACGGTGCCTTGGCCGCCGTCGGCGCAGATGCTGACGATTGCCCGTGATCCGCTCGGCATGTCCCAGAGCTCCTTCACTGCCTGGCTGAGGTCGCGCGCGCCTGTCGCGCCGAAGGGATGACCGATTGCTACCGAGCCCCCGTTGGGATTGACGCGGTCCCAGTCGAAGTCGCCCAAATCCGACTGGACACCGGCGGTTTCGCGCACCCACTCCCGGTCGGTGATGGCCGCGACATTCGCCAGGACCTGGGCGGCGAAGGCTTCGTGGATTTCCCAAAGAGCGATATCGGAGAAGCTTAGTTGATGCCGCGCGAGCAGACGTGGAATGCCATAGGAGGGTGCCATCAACAGACCCTCGGTGTGGAAATCGACGGCCGACACCTCGTAATCGATGAGCCGCGCGTAGGGGGTGCCCGCCGGCAGTCGTGCCACGCCGGCTTCGTTTGCCACCCAGCAACCGGCGGCGCCATCCGTTATCGGCGAGCTGTTGCCGGCAGTCAGCGTTCCCCTGCCACTGTCGCGATCGAAGACGGGCTTGAGTGCGGCAAGCCGTTCGGGCGACGTATCGGCGCGGGGGTTCGCATCGCGCGCCAGTTCAGGAAGGGAAATCGCGAGATCGTCGAAGAAACCTCGCTCCCAACCAGCGACCGACCGCTGGTGGCTCTTTAGCGCCCAATCGTCCTGCGCCTCGCGCGAGATCCGCCAGGCCTTGGCGGTGTCCTCCATATGATCGCCCATTGTCCTGCCGGTGATCCGGTTGGCCCATCCCTTGGTCGGGAGCACATAGTCGTGGAGGGCAAGAGACTGGAGGGCCGCAAGCGCCGCCGCTGGATCTTGCGCAAAGAGGTCGGTGAGCCGCTTCGATGCATCGGCCGTCAAAGCGATGGGAGGTCGGCTCATGACTTCGGCACCGCCCACCATCGTGAGATCGGTTCCTCCGCCCAGCATCCCTGCCGCAGCGAAAGTCGCCGTCATGCTGGTAGAGCATGCCAAAACGACCGAAAATGCGGGGACATTCGGATTGAGCTTGGCGTCAAGCCAGGTCTCGCGAGCAATGTTGCTCCAACCCAAATTCGGGATCACGGTACCCCAGATGAGAAGATCCGGCTCTGCTTGCGCCGCCATCGCCTGCACAAGAGGGACGGACAAAGAGACGGCATCATAAGCAGCCAAAGCCCCTCCGCCGCGGCCGAAGGGAGTGCGAAGGCCGGCGGCAACAAAGACGGGTTCAGCAAAGCGGCTCATGACGATCTCCAAATATTATCCGCAGGGTGAAAGGTGGGGCGCGACGGAGTATGCGCCGCTAACCACCATAGCGCTCGGTCTTGATTATCGAGGGGTCGACCCCGGCCAGCAGCGCGCCCTCGGTCGCAATGTTGACGAAATCGTTGGATCCGCAAACGAATATCTGTGTGGGCTTTCGGTGAAGCCGGGCGAGAACCTCTTCGACCATGGCGCTGTCGATCCGCCGCCCGAAATCCGATGCGCGGATCGGATCTTCGCGCGTGATCGCCAGCGCCAGGACAAATGCGGCATCGTTGATCTCGACGGAATGTAGTTCTTCCGAAAACAGAACATCCTCAGCGGTGCGCGCGGACAGGAGCAACGCGGTTGGCACGGCCGGGTCTTGTGTGCGGCGATGCCGGATCATCGCCATCAACGGCACGAGCCCGGAGCCTGCTCCGATCAACAGCACCGCGTCTACGGCAGGTTCAGGCCATAGGAAGTGCCCGCCGAGCGGACCGCGAAGCTCGATCTCATCGCCGACTATCGCGATATCGTGAAAATAGGCCGACACCTCGCCATCGGGCAGGCGTTCGACAGCGAGCTCGATGATCGGGGACGAGGCTGCCGATGACGCGATCGAGTAACTGCGCATCGCGCTATAGCCATCAGGCGCGGTCAGCCGGACATCGACATGTTGGCCTGCGATGTGCGCGAACGGCCTGCTCAATCGGAGGAAGAAGCTTTTGATGCTCGGCGTCTGCTGGACGATTTCCTCGATCACGCATGATTGCCATGACGCGGTTTGCGTGCCGTTGTCAGTCATCGGTGTATCGTTGCTCGCGCCACGGATCGCCGTAAATATGATAGCCGCGCAGCTCCCAGAAGCCGGCCTCGTCACGGGTTGTGAATTGCAGCGCCTTCACCCATTTGGCGGACTTCCAGAAGTACAGATGCGGAACCAGCAGACGCGCCGGCCCGCCATGATCGCGGGTAATCGGCTGGCCGGCAAATTTGAGAGCGACCATCGCTTTCCCGGACAGCAGGTCCGCCAGCGGGACGTTTGTCGAATAATCGTCGTAGGAATGCGCCAGGACGAAATCAGTGGGCCGGTCGAGCCCTGCATCCGCAAGGATGTCTTCAATGAGGACGCCCTCCCATATGGTATCCAGCTTGGACCAAGAGGTCACACAGTGAATATCCTTGGTCACCTTGGTCTTTGGCAGGGCGTTAAACTCGCTCCAGTTCCACACTTTGACCGGCTTCGGGCCGACTTTGACGGTGAATTTCCAATCAGCCAGCTCCACGTTCGGCGTCGGCCCCGCCGTGAGAACCGGAAAATTCTCCACGAGATGCTGACCCGGCGGAATCCGGCCGGACTGGTCGCCACTTGAACCGCGACCGGTGAAACCTCTGGTGACCATAGTGCCCCCTTTTTGCTCGATGCGACAGACGATAACCGGCTTCACTTCAGACCTGATACGCGTGGCCGCGGTACGAACCGATGGCTTGAAGCCTGAAACGCCCGATGCTTCATCGGATTTTCGATGATCGCATTTTCGTGAATCGGTGATTTGATGCTTATGGACTATAACGCGACGCCGGGCCGATTTCCCAATACCCTATCGCTATAGTTTTTATAGCTTTGAATAAATTACGCGCGCATCACGTCGGCTGCAGATTTAGGCACGGCATGAGGCTCGGTCCGCCTGCTTTCCAGGTTGGCTGCCGCGCCTCACAGCTTCGTAAGCGCCTCTCAGGGATAGAACGGCAACAAGGTATGGAAACTATGTTCCGCCGCTATTGGAAATAGTCGGTGCACATCTTCATAGTCCTGCGTGCGAAACCCTTGAACCCCGTGCGAATTTTCGAAGAAGTGGCGCTCTGATCGATCGAGACTTCGGGGCGCAGCAAGATGGAGACATTGATGAAAGCCGTTGGTTACAAGGTCCCGGGACCCATCGCCGAGGATGCTGCGCTGGTCGACATCGAGCTGCCCCAGCCTGTCGCGGCAGGATATGATATCCTGGTTGAGGTGAAGGCCGTCTCGGTGAACCCGGTCGACTATAAGGTCCGCGGCAGCTCGCCGCCAGCCGATGGTGAATGGAAGGTGCTGGGGTGGGATGCGTCCGGGATCGTGCGCGAGGTCGGCCCCGACGTGACGCAGTTCCAGCCGGGCGACGAGGTCTATTATGCCGGATCGATTACCCGGCCCGGCACCAATGTCGAGTTCCATCTTGTCGACGCCCGGATCGTCGGTCGCAAACCCGCCTCGCTCGACTGGGCGGAAGCAGCAGCGCTGCCGCTAACGACGTTGACCGCCTGGGAGGCGATGTTCGATCGCCTCGACGTGGCGAAGCCAGTCCCCGGTGCGGCGCCGGCGATCCTCATCATCGGTGGCGCGGGTGGGGTCGGGTCGATCGCGATCCAGATCGCGCGCCAGCGCACAGACCTCACCGTCATCACCACCGCCTCCCGAGCGGAAACCCAGGAGTGGGTGAAGGAGCTTGGCGCGCACCATGTCATCGACCATAGGCGCCCGCTCGCGGCACAGATTGCCGAGCTTGGCATCGGCGCTCCCGCGTTCGTCTTTTCGACCACGCATACAGAGCAGCATGCCGCCGACATCGCCGAGCTGATCGCGCCGCAAGGGCGGTTCGCGCTGATCGACGATCCCACGGCATTCGACATCATGCTGTTCAAGCGCAAGGCGGTGTCGATACACCATGAGCTGATGTTCACCCGGTCGATCTACGGCACGCCCGATATGCATGAGCAGGGCAAGATCCTCGACGCGCTGGCCGTGCTGGTCGATGAGGGCAAAATCCGTACGACACTGACCGAGCGACTGTCGCCGATCAATGCTGCCAATCTGAAGACAGTGCACGCACTGATCGAAAGTGGCGCGGCGAAAGGCAAGACCGTCCTCGAAGGATTCTGATCTTTTCCAGTCCAAGTAACGCCGGACGATAACGCCGCGGCGAAGGAAATCCCATGACCAAGTCCATTGCCACTGCCTCGATCAACCGTGAAACCGCAGTCGCCCTCATCGACGCAGCGATAACCGCCGCCCGTGCAATCGGCATCCCGGCTGCCGTCGCCGTCGTCGACGCAACCGGGTATCTGCGGGCGTTCGAGCGCACCGACGACGCGCCGTTTCTCACCGTCGATGTTGCCATCGACAAAGCGTGGAGTTCCGCCTCCTTTGGATATCCGACCCATGTCTGGAACGACTATGTGAGCAACGATCCCAAAGTGGCGCCGCTGGCCTATCGCCCCCGGATGGTCGCCGTCGGTGGCGGCTATCCGATCCTTGAGGACGGAAAGCTGATCGGCGGAATCGGCATCTCCGGAGGCACTTATCAGCAGGACCAGGATGCCTGCGTTGAGGCACTCCAGAAAATCGGGTTCGAACTGCCAGCCTGACGACTGTCAGGCCATCGTCGGTGGCGATGGCCGGCAGATCTCACCTTGCGAAGGATCTTATGATGGAAGCGTTTGTCGTATTCACGCGGGAAGACACCACGGATGTGGATGAACTCGCGGCTTATTCTGCCCGCGTCGGCCCGTCGTTCGATGGGCATGACGTCACTTTTCTCGCCGCTTATGGCGCGATGGAGAATTTGGAGGGGTCGCCGATCGAAGGCGCCGTCATCTTGCGGTTCCCCACGATGCAAGCCGCGCATGACTGGTATCATAGCCCCGCCTACCAAGCTGTTGCTGCGCATCGCTTCGCCGGTGCCCGCTACCGCGGGTTTATCGTCGAGGGGCTGCGTTGACTCCCCCGCATTATAATGGCGGTACTGACCAAGAGCTGTGCGCCCAAACACCAACACCGGGAGTTTCTAAATGATCGAGGCCGAGGCACGCATCGCTACGATCGAATCGAGTCGATATCTGACGAGACTCGCTGAGGCGTGGGTTCATACTTACCCGGTTCGATATGACGCGCTGACAGCCGAAATCCAGCTTCCGGGCGGCGAGCTTATATTAACTGCGGACGGCGACAGCCTCTCCTTGAGGCTCGTGGGCAAAGATCGCGAACGTTTCGATGCAACCAAGCAATCGGTCGCCACGCTTGTTGATCGCGTCGCGGAGCACGACACCGGGGTCCGATGCGTTTGGAATGACATATCATGATAGCGCGCACCACAATTCGCCGCGGTTCTTCATCGCGCTGGAGGATCAGATGAGCATGCTCGAACCCCAAGCGCCGGATCTTCGGGTGCAGAAATGGATCGGCGCGGACGGAGAAAGCACCGGGCCGCTCAAGCTGTCGGATCTCGGCTCCGGCCCAAAGATCCTGTTCGCCTTCCAGCACTGGTGCCGCGGCTGCCATGTGCATGGCTTCCCGACGCTACAAAGATTGCATAGTGCATTGAGCCCCAGGGGCGTGGGATTTGCGGTGATCCAGACCGTCTTCGAAGGTGCGGATGAAAACACCTTCGAGAAGTTGCGTGTGAACCAGCTCGAATATGCGCTTCCTGTCGCCTTCGGCCATGATGAACCACTGGTCGGCGCGACGCTGCCTACCTTCATGGAGGATTATCGCACGCGAGGAACGCCCTGGTTCTCGATCATTGACGCTGGCGGCCGTATCGTCTTCTCGGACTTCCATCTCGACGCGGACAGGATCGTAAAGGATCTGGAGCTGGTGTAATCCGTGCGGCCTTGGCTCTTCCTGACCGCCAGCCACCTCGCAATGCTCGGCATTGGTTTTGCGGCCGGCATTTACACGCTGCCAATCCTCACCGCGGCCAGGCCGCCGAAGCCGGCAGCCTATCAGGCCATCGTCGACGTGCCTGTCGGGATCGATGTTCGCGACTACAACACGGTCGTCATCTGGTGCGAAGCGTTCGACCAGTTCATCAGCGCGGCAGCGTATCGACCGTCGCGTCAGGCGCTAAAATGAGCCCGGCGATGGATAGCATGCGGTCGGCGGGCCGACGTGGCCTCAAGCTCGCACCGGTGGCGGCGTTGCTGGCGAGCGTCGCGGCTCTGCTGCTGGGTAATGGTTTGCTGGGCACGCTCCTGATCGTCAGGGCCGGCCAGGAGGGCTTCTCGTCCGGCGCGATCAGCGCGATGATGTCGTTCTACTTCGCCGGTTTCACGATCGGCGCGCTCATGTTGCCGCGGATCATCGTCGCCGTGGGTCATGTCAGAACCTTTGCTGGCTTTGCGGCGATCGCCTCGATGACTGCCCTTCTCCATGTTGCGCTCGTGGAACCGATCGCCTGGATACCGCTTCGCCTGATCACGGGCTTCGCCTACGCGGGCATGATCCTCGCAACGGAGAGCTGGCTCAACGCCCATGCAGTGCCATCCACGCGCGGCCAACTCCTGTCGATCTTCGGAGTCGTCTCGATGGGCTCATGGGCCATCGGCCAGGCCTTGCTCAACGTCGCCCCGCCCGCCGACATGACCTTGTTCCTTATCGTGTCGCTGTTAATTTCCGCGGCGGTGGTTCCGATCACCTTGCTGCCCAGCCATCCGCCGGCGCAGGTGACACAGGAACGGGTCGCGTTCAGCGACCTCGTGCGCGCATCACCGCTCGCTGCGGCTGGCGCTTTCCTCGCTGGCCTGGCTATCGGCGGTTTTTGGGGCATGGGCCCGAACTTCGCCCAGAGGATCGGACTCGATGTCGGCGGCATCTCCGCTTTCATGGCTGCGGTGCTGGGTGGGACGCTCCTATTGCAGTGGCCCCTCGGCTGGCTTTCGGATCGCGTGTCGCGGAACCTTGTCATCGCCGCTGCGGCCCTGGCGTCCGCAGCGGCGGCCGTCGGCGTCGCCCTCGCGGTAGGGGCGCCCCTGCCGCTGCTCCTCGCGGCGGGCGCGCTGTTCGGCGGCTTTGGCATCCCGATCTATTCATTGTGTCTCGCGGTTGCCAACGACGACCTTCCGGCCGGCCGGCTGCTCGGTACCGCCCGCGGGCTTCTGCTGCTCAACGGGATCGGGACAGCCGCCGGACCCCTTATCGGGGGTGCTGCGATGACTATCGCCGGCCCCGGTGGGCTGTTCCTTTATGCGGCCGCATTGCTTGCCATATTGGCGGTGTTGGCTATCGGGAGCAGCCAGCCAAGGCGCCGCATCCACGCCAAGGCTGCCCGCTCTCCAAGCACACCGATGATCACGGGATCTCTTGATGTGATGATATGCATGGAGTCAGAGACGGAGGCCGCCCGGCACTAGCGCGCCTACTGCGACGGGCGTCCTATTCTACATCTTCTACGATGAGGTCCCGGCCGTTGAACTGCACGGTCTCTCCTGTTCGTGCTCCTTCGATCGCCTCGAAGATCGGCGCCATCGTTGAAATGCCCATGAACTCACGCCCATCACAGGTGAACTTGCTCGTTGACACTGCGATCACGAAATGGCGCCCCGACAGTTTGATGACAGCACCCTCCTCCACTGCCGACTTGGGGCCGAAGTCGATCGTCCTGAGCTTTTCAAGTTTATCGGCATAGTCGTGCAATGTGTCGTCAAGCGCTTCAGCCAAGTCGCTCGCGACTTCGGCCTGCGCCTGCTCGTCATTCTCGATCGGCTCGCTCCGATCCAGCTGAGCGATGGAGACATAATCCAGATAATTGGTGCGAGCGCTATGCAGGGCGGCAGTCTCCAGCGAAAGCATGGTTTCGCGGATGTGGCTTTTATTCCAGTTCATCATCACCTCGTTGTGTTTGGATCATTCGAAAGTTCGTGCTTCGGTCCGTCACCGCCGCGGGAGTGCCCCCATTGGGCTCGCCGGCCCGCTACTCGTCGCCTGGGGCGTCATCTCCCTGGTAGGGCGCTCTGATCAGCCGGGAATCCCGGATGATGCTGGTTACAAGCCAGACATAGGATTGCTCGGCGGTATCGAAGCCGAGAATGCTGAAGGCGCCGCCGAAAGGGCATAGCGGGAAGTCTGGAAAGCCCTCGCGCAGCACATAGCGCTCGGGATCGCGCTCAAACTCATTCTTGTAGACTTTGCGCAGGCCGTGCTTGCTCGGAACATCCTCGTCGCCCGCTGGCGTCGTTTGCCGATCCGCGACAAGCCGCTCGGAAAGGTCGCGGTGACAGATTTCGTCGAAGACATCGAAGGCGTCGATCAGCAGACCCTTATGGTTGGTCGCGGGATCGGTAATCGCGTATATGTTGGACGCGTCTTCTCCATCATCCCCGCTTTCGAGGCGCAACGCCGCATCGACGGTTATCGCGCATGGATCGAGCGTTGATCCCAGTTCGAGATCGATGAGATGGCCGTCCTTGACGCGGTACTCGCGGTCGTAGCCCTTCGCGACGAAGGACTGGACTGCTGCTAGGACGTCGGTCACTTGGGATGTCATTGTTGCACCTTGGCTTTGCATGGCATTGGACACGCTCTAATATCAGGGAGGCTGTTGCGGCTCAGCTGACGGAGATGAAAAGCAAACGCGCGCTATTCATATCCACTTGGCCTTCTTGAACCGCACGAACAGGTACAGGCAGAACATCGTCATCAACCCGAGCACGACAAAATAGCCATAGACCGTGTCCAGCTCGGGCATGTTCCTGAAGTTCATGCCATATATCCCGGCGATGGCCGTCGGGACCGCCAATATGGCGGCCCAGGCCGCGAGCTGGCGCGTGGTCACGCCCGTTCTTTGCGCTTCCAACAGGCTGCTGAACTCGAAGACGGTGGACAGAACCTGCAGGAGGCCATCGACCATGGTCTGCACGCGAGCGACATGATCCGCGACGTCGCTGAAATAGGGTCTGACTTCTGAACTGATGCAGGGGAAATGGCCTCGGACGAGTTTCCGGACCAGTTCAGCCATAGCGCCGAGCGTGCGCTGGAAGCGCGTGAGTTCGCTTCTCAGCCCGAAGATGCGGTCGATTTCTGCCCGTCCGAGAAAGTCGTCGAGCGATCGTCTCTCCATCGCCAGAACGTCATCCTCGATCATCTCGAAGATGGGAAGATATTGATCGACGATCCGGTGCAGGATCGCATGCAGCACATAGTCGACACCTTTGCCAAAAAGCGCCGGCGAAGCCTCGAGTTGCTCGCGAAGATTGCCGAGCGCTCCGCCGTTGCCGTGCCGTACGCTGATGAGATGGTTGTGACCGGTGAAGATCGCCATCTTGCCGTAGCGGATCTGGTCTCCATCCAGCTCGGCGGTCTGAGCGACAACATAGAGCTCTTCATTATACGCTTCGAGCTTGGGCGGGCAGAGCGGGTGCATCGCGTTGTCGATTGCCAACGGATGGAGGTTATACGTCGTTTGGATCGCTTTAAGCTCGTCGGCGGTGGGCTCGCGAAGCGCGATCCAGCAAAAGCCGGAGCGATCCTTATCGAGCTGGACCTGCTCGTCGATCGCGATTTCGCGGACCCGCAGGCCCTTGTTGTAATAATAAGCAGCGATGACGCTCATGCCGGTCTCGCAGGGATGCGCAGGCCGCGCTGCACCGCGGGCCGCGCCAGCCCGCGGCGGAGCCATGTCTGGACGTTCGAATATTCGCCGAGGCCGAGGATGTCGCCGGCCGCGTAGACTTCGGCCAGTGCGTTGACCCACCCAAGTGTCGCAATGTCCGCGATCGAATAATCATCGACAAGCCATTCGCGGCCTTCGAGCTGGCGGTCCAGCACCCCCAAGAGACGCTTGGATTCATCGATAAAGCGCTGCCGAGGGCGCTTGTCCTCATAGTCCTTGCCGGCAAATTTCAGGAAAAAACCAAGCTGACCGAAGGTCGGCCCGACGCCGGATACTTGAAAGAATACCCAAGCCAGCGTCTCGTAACGCTGCGCGGGCGCACTCGAATTGAGCTGGCCGGTTTTGTCGGCCAGGTAGAGGAGGATCGCGCCCGATTCCCATATGGCGATAGGGTTGCCGTCAGGACCAGCCGGATCGATGATCGCCGGTATGCGGCCGTTGGGGTTCAACGATACGAACGCTGGATCCTTCGACTCGTTGTTCGAGATATCGACCAGGTGGGGCTCGTACGCCAGGCCGGTCTCCTCGAGCATGATCGAGACCTTGACGCCATTGGGGGTGGGAGCGGCGTAGAGTTGCAGGCGATCGGGATGCAATGCGGGCCAGCGCTGCGTAATAGGAAAGGTCGAGAGGTCTGGCATAAATCTGCGATCCTGTGCTGCGATGGCGACTATATGGACCGACCCGTCTCTCTGAAGCAGGGTTGGATGACCGCGTCGTTGTACGACGCGGTCATGAAGATTGCGAACGGGATCGGCGGAGCGGCAACAGCAGTTAAGCCTATCCCGCTGCCGTCCCCGCCGCGGACTGATCATCATCAACTTTCTGGCGCTTTGGAAGCACCCAGCCGGGACGGACGAAATGGCAGGTGTAGCCGCCCGGGCGTTTCTCGAGATAATCCTGATGGTCCGGCTCGGCCTCCCAGAAATCTCCGACCGGCACGACCTCTGTCACCACCTTGCCATCCCACAGTCCGGAGGCATCCACATCGGCGATCGTGTCCTCGGCGACGCGCTTCTGCTCCTCGTCGACATAATAGATGCCCGACCGGTAGGAGAGCCCGATATCACCGCCTTGGCGATTCTTGGTCGTCGGGTCGTGGATCTGGAAGAAATATTCCAGGATATTGCGGAAGGTCGTCACTGCCGGGTCGAAGATGATCTCGATCCCTTCGGCATGCGTGCCGTGATTGCGATAAGTGGCGTCCGGGACATCGCCGCCGGTGTAGCCGACACGGGTCGATACGATGCCGGGCTGCTTGCGGATCAGATCCTGCATGCCCCAGAAACATCCGCCGGCGAGAATAGCGCGCTGGTGCATGTCAGGCCTCCTCGACCTGATCGAGATATTCGCCATATCCTTCGCTCTCCATCTCGTCGCGCGGAATGAAGCGAAGCGACGCGGAGTTAATGCAGTAGCGCAAACCTCCGCGATCGGAGGGACCGTCCGGGAATACATGACCGAGATGACTGTCGGCGTGCACCGATCTGACTTCCGTCCGCACCATACCGTGCGCGCTGTCGCGCAACTCGTTCACATTTGCTGCAACGATCGGCTTGGTGAAGCTGGGCCAGCCAGAACCCGAGTCGAATTTGTCGGTCGAGGCGAACAAAGGCTCTCCCGACACGATATCGACGTAGATGCCTGGTTCCTTGTTGTCATCATACTCCCCCGTGAAGGGCCGCTCGGTGCCCGACTCCTGGGTGACGTAGCGCTGCTCGGCAGTAAGGAGATCAACAGCTTCCTGCGACTTTTCGAACTTCATGATAGTCTCCGATATTGTGTCAAACGGCGTTCAAAAGGGACCCCCGATCGGCGTCGAAGAGGGACCCCCTTTTTCGGATATGATGTTGGTTTGTTGAAGATGGCCTTGCGCTGCGTGCGGCGGAGGGCGGGCGTAGCCCGACCGGAGGCGCGCGCAGCGCAAGATAGATTTTTGAAGGCGCCGAAGGTAGCGGTCAGCTGCGGTTTTTGAAGCGCCAGCTGTCGTTGCCCGTCTCGATGATATCGCAGTGGTGGGTGACGCGGTCGAGCAGCGCCGTAGTCATCTTGGGATCCCCGAAGACGGTAGGCCACTCGCCGAAGGCAAGGTTGGTGGTGATGATGACGCTGGTGCGCTCATAAAGCTTGCTGATGAGGTGGAACAGCAACTGCCCTCCCGAGCGTGCGAACGGCAGATATCCAAGCTCGTCGAGCACGATCAGATCGAGCCGCGACAGCTGCGCCGCCAGGGTCCCGCCTTTGCCGATCCGGGTCTCCTCTTCGAGGCGTGTCACCATTCTCGGGGTTTATCGAGCCCTCGCCGTGCAGAAGGCCCGTTGCCAGGATCAGAAGATCAAGATCGCCATCCTGTGCGACCGCACGAGAAGCTTCGGAAAGCGCGCTTTCATCAAGGATATCGACCGTTATCGGCGTGATCACATCGTCATGGGCCGGGATCCGGTTCCGGCTTGCAGCATATATGCGGCCGTATTTTCCGGAAGAGCGAAGCGCATCAACAAGGGCTCGGCCGATACCGCCGCTGCTCCCGATGACGAGGGCGCGCTTGCCTTCCAGAGAGTCCTCCCGCGCTCGCCGACGATGCGCTTGAAGACCGCGCGTAACGTGCATTCGTCTTTCCCGCGACCTGCCCAAAGGGGAAAACCGCGGACTGGGCTCGGCAGCTTGAAGCTTCGCCTTTGCCGACATCCTGATTGCATTTGCCGTGGTCTCAATGCCGACCGCGCTGAGCACAGCCGCGTGGTGCATCTTTATCCTCCGTTCGCAGAGCGAGAGTGCGGACGCGATCTGCTTGCTCGGTTGTCGGCTTGCCCTCAGCTTCATGACCTCGCGCTGACGCGGCAGGAGCGCATCGATTTGCAAACGGGCCGCATATTTCGGCCTCCGACGGCGTCCCCTTTGTCATCGGCCTCCGCGAACCGAGGAAATATTCAAGCGTCCCTCCAGTGAAAATCGACGCGGAAAGCACCGCGCTAAGAACAGGCGACCCAAGCGGCATCGTTGCTCCGCAGCCAAGGCAGCGATATTTTCTTGAAGCCCATTCATATTTGCCTTCGCCCTGCCACAAGACGGTTCATGATTATTCCTATATTGATATTAGCCTGGCGGCGAGTTCCTCTACCAGCTCTGCCCGATTCCATACTGGCGGCTCGCAAACATAGATCTCAGATAGCTAGAGAGTATTCGATCGCCCCTGCTTTCTGGGAGCAAGGTCAGGCCTTAGGGTTAAGCTCCTTCGCGCCAGCATGAGCGAGACAGATTTGGCCGCAGCAGCGATTTGCCGCTGTCAACAAATGTCCGCTAACGGGCTTCCCATTACGTGGCCGGCTACGTCTTAAATCAGGCGCATAGCAGCCGTAAACGATGGCTTAGCCACCCAGCGACTATTCGATATTTAGTCCGACATGGTGTCAACCGCGCTTGCGCCGCCCGGCGCTCTCGCGAGTTGGCCGCGCGCCGCGCATGCAAACGGGTAGCAACCGGATTTCTACGGTATCTTGCAGATGGGCGGTCACTTTGGGTATCTGGTTCACGACATCAAGCAGGATCTGGAGGCGTGTGGCGCTCGCGTATCGGTTGGCATTTTCGCCGCCATGCTTCTGACCGAGAAGATCCGACCGAAATTCTTCGAATGTCTGCAACATCTTCAATTCAGTGCTGACCATATGCCGACCGCTGTGAACCGCCTGTCCCGGCTTTACGAGTTTCAGACGTGGCTTAATGTGAAGCCATATATTTTTGAAAAATACATCTCCCAGCGCACGCCCTGTGCGACCGGGTTGGATTTCTGGAAAGAGGTACTGCTCGCCAGCTTCCTTCATGGCTTGGACATAATGCATGAAGCCCAAGCGACGCAGCTCTTCGCAAACAGGAATCTTACGAACGCTGGTCGCGTTCTTGACGCCGCCCGCAGAAGTTTTCCTGATGTTGACAAAAAAGATACCGTCTTCTTCGCCGATATCATCGACCAAAAGCTTACAAGCTTCCTCGCGCCGCATACCTGAATACCAGACCAGCGGCATGACCCAATAGGCTGCGTCGTGCCAAATCGAGCCTCCCGGCGTCACGGACAAACGCTGAGGCAAATCGACGCCCGTACCGCCGGTCCAGATGCCGAGACGAAACAATTCTTCACCCTGCGCAATCGTATAGGGGTCGCGCTCGTCGCGCTCGTCCCTGTCGTCCTCATCGAGGATAAAATCTGAAAAATCGAGAGGCGCCATTGGCGTTTTCGTCGCAAGCCACGCACACAATCTCTTGAGGTTGGCGAAATGACGATTGATGGTTCCTACGTCGAGGCCAATCGCGAACGAGATTTCTTCGCCGCGCTCCTCTTCTTCAGTAAGACGATCGAGCGCCTCGCTGCAAATTTCCTCCAGCGACATCGCTTCGTGTCGAGGCGACTTATGATGCGACGACGGTAACCGGTTCAACAGGTCGTAAAACTGGTTCAGGTCTTCCTGGCATGTTGCTGCCATGGCCTTGCCATTATTTGACTTGCCGAACAGAAAGGGCGCGGCCTTGAACTGGCGCTTCTGGCTGGCGCCCCAGACCTTCGGCTGCGACTTGCGCTTTTTGGGGTTCGCACCCTCGGCCAGGACCGGCGCATCTTCCCGTCCGCGCGCCTTTGGTTTCAGCTCCATATATTTTTCTACTGCCTGCACCGGGCTAAGGGTGGCATAATGGGTCTGCACATCGGTGAGTGTCGACGCTGACGCAGGCACAATGGTGCTGGCGTTCCACGCGTTTGGAGGCGCAGGGGCGGAGATCGGGGGAGGCATCGAAGTCTGCAGAGGCGCTCGCCCGAGCGCGTTCATCAGCGCCAAGCTGTGTTCGATCGCCCGAACCTCGGGGCTGTCGTAGGTTGCCGCGGCCGTCAACCGTGCCCCACACATGACCTGCCGGGCAATTTCGATTCGGTCAGCCGCTGGCTCGATGCCGAGCCGCTCCAGCAATGCCTTTGCCTCATTCAGCAAATTGCCGGGAACATCGCCGGCTTGGGAAAGCATCGCATAAAGATTGGCGCGGGCCTCTTCGTCCAGCGACGGAAAGCGCTTGTCGAATGACCCGATGTAATCGATGCCCATATAGTCGTCGAAGCCATTTGCGATGAAATCGCCGTTAAACGCTGCATAGATCGAGAGCATCTGGTGGAAGCGAGCGGTGACATTGCCCTCACCGTCCTTCTCGATCACCGCCAACTGATGCGCCAGCATGTTGCGATACCGCACCATCTCCTCTCGAAAGAGATGGTTCACCTGCTCGCTGGTCAGTCCTTCCTGCTCGATCCGTTCGTATAAGCTCATTCGCACAACCTCGCTTCGGCTGGTCATCGCGACCGCGCGCCGTCGCGCGACCGACTGGTCCTTCGTCAAAAGGCTGACCGTTGTTACGATGGTTATAGGACGTTCAAGCCGTCCAACGAAGCGCACCCGGCGACGCCACCAGTAGGTGGCCCCGCGACGGTTCACATTTTCGATTGCTGGCATCAGGCACTGGCTCCACCCACTGGTAGCAATTGATGCCACTGCGATGGTCGGCCTTGCTCAGTTAAGGGAGAAACCTGGGGTTTTCCGTCCCTTGGCTGAGGCACAGCACCGGCTGGCTGGGGCGGCAGGATTCGAACCTGCGCATGGCGGCATCAAAAGCCGCTGCCTTACCGCTTGGCGACGCCCCAACGGCCGGTGCGACGCGCGCTCTATAACGCGCCGCGCTCTATTGCAAGGCGGGTCGGATCAGAGCCGCGTGACCCAGCCGTAAGGATCTTCGGCACGGCCGCGCTGAATGTCGACGAGCTTGTCCTTGAGCTTCGTCGTCACCTGCCCCGGACCGCCCGCGCCGATCGTGAAGCTGCTCTCCCCGCGCGTCACCTTGCCCACCGGGGTCACCACCGCCGCGGTGCCGCAGGCAAAGCTTTCGGTCAGGCGGCCGCTTTCCGCATCGGCCTGCCACTGGTCGATCGCATAGGGTTCCTCGCGCACCGTCAGCCCGGCGTCGCGCGCCAGCGTGATGATCGCGTCGCGCGTGATCCCCGGCAGGATCGTGCCCGTCAACGGCGGGGTGACGATGCTGCCGTCGTCGAAGACGAAGAACATGTTCATGCCGCCCAGTTCCTCGATCCAGCGATGTTCGGCGGCGTCGAGGAAAACGACCTGATCGTGACCCTTGGCGATCGCCTCGCGCTGCGCGACGAGGCTGGAGGCATAGTTGCCGCCGCATTTGGCGGCGCCGGTGCCGCCGGGGGCCGCGCGGGTATAGTCTTCCGATACCCACAGCGAGATCGCGGGCGCGCCCGACTTGAAATAATTGCCGACGGGCGAGGTGATGACGAGGAACTGATATTCCGACGCGGGTTTGACGCCGAGGAACACCTCGCTCGCGAACATGAAGGGACGCAGATACAGCGCGCCGCCGTCGACCGGCGGGAACCAGTTCGCGTCGGCGGCGACAGCTTCCTTCACCGCGGCGATGAACAGCTCCTCAGGCAGTTCGGCCATCGCCATGCGGCGTGCGCTCGCGTTGAAGCGCGCAGCATTGGCTTCGGGCCGGAACAGCGCCATCGAGCCGTCGTCGAGCCGGTATGCCTTCAGCCCTTCAAAGATTTCCTGCGCATAATGGAGCACCGCCGTCGCGGGATCGAGCGTCAGCGGCCCGCGCGGCATGACCTGCGCATCGTGCCAGCCCTGCCCCTCGGTATAGCGGATCGACACCATATGGTCGGTGAAGACGCGCCCGAATGCCGGATCGGCGATCGCCGCCGCCCGTACATCGTCCGCGATCAGATTGGGGTGCGGCAGATGGGTGAAGGCGGGAGCGGACATGCGAAAAATCCCTGTAGCTTGGGGGTCTATGGTGCGCGCCTCTTGCCAAAGACCGGCGCGGCGCGCAACGGTAGCGGCTATGCCGGATGACAATTTTCTTTCACAAGTACCCGCCGCCTCTGCCCTTTTCTTGCGTGAAGACGAGGTACGCCGCGGTATCGAATTTCTGTTTTTCGCGCACGCCTCGCTGTGGCGCGCGATCGACGCGCGGCTTGCCGAAAAGGAATTGGGACGCGCGCATTATCGCGCACTCTATTTCATCGCGCGGCAACCCGGGCTGACGATTTCGGACCTGCTCGCGCTGCTCGGCATCACCAAGCAATCACTCGGCCGCGTCGTGAAAGAGCTGGAGGCGCGCGACTATCTGACGACGCGCCCCGGCAACCGCGATCGCCGGCAGAAGGAACTGCGCCTGACCGACGCCGGCCGCGCGGCCGAGAGCGCGATCTTCACCACGCTGCGCGACACGATGAGCCGCGCCTATACCCATGCGGGACAGCAGGCGGTGACCGGCTTCTGGCAGGTCAGCGAAGCGCTGGTACCGCCGCGCGAGCGCCGCCGGATCGCGACGCTCGGAAAGGACGCCGGCTAGCTCAGCCCTCGCCGCGCGCGATATCGGCGAGCTCGCGCCCGCGGTCGCGCGCTGCGCGCAGCACGTTGGTGAGCAGCGCGGCGAGCTGGCCATCGCTGTCGAGCACGTCGAGTCCCGCCTGCGTCGTGCCGCCCTTGCTTGCGACCTGGGCGATCAGCACGCCGGGCTTTTCGCCGCTGTCGGCGAGCAATGCGGTCGCGCCGCCGAAGGTCGCGGTCGCCAGCGCCAGCGCGTCCTCCGCCGAGAGGCCGAGCCGTTCGCCCGCCGCGGCATAGGATTCGATCAGGCGAAAGACAAAGGCGGGGCCGCTACCGGTAAAGGCGGTGACAAGGTCCATCGTCGAATCGTCGGCGAGAATCACGGTCTGGCCGAGCGGGTCGAGCAGCGCGTTGATCGCTTTGTCGTCGGCATCGCCGAGCGTCGCCACCGCCGACACCCCGGCGCCGATCCGCGCGGCAAGGTTGGGCAGAATGCGAACCTGTGCCCCGGCGTCGGGGAAACGCGCCGCGAGATCGGAGAGCGACACGCCCGCGAGGATCGAGAGCAGATGGACCTCACCCGTGGCGAGCGGTGCGAGAACATCGGCGACATCGCCGAGTTGCTGCGGCTTCATGCCGAGCATGATCCAGTCGGCGGCGCCCCCCGCGGCCTGCCATTCACCCAGCGATGCGTGCTGCGCGATGCCGGCGCGCGGCGTGGCAAAGGGATCGACGATCGCGACCAGCGCCGGGTCGAGCCCTGCCGCCAGCCAGCGATCGAGCATCGCACCCGCCATGTTGCCGCAGCCGACCAGCAGGAGTCGGCCGGAAAAATTCCGCAGAGCTTTGGTCATAGATCCTTCGTTTCTTGTCCTTTAGCGGCAGCTGCTCTCAGGACCCGACAACAGGTCGAGGCAGCGGCCGTCGATCTTTCCCGCATCGACGGGCAGGCCGATCACCGACGCCAGCGTCGGCATGATATCGACCGTCATCACCGCATTCGGCTGTTCGAACGCGGTGAGGCCCTTGCGCCAGAAGAGAATCGGCACACGCCGGTCATAGTCCCACACCGACCCGTGCGTCGCGACATATCCGATGCCCGATTCCGGAATCGGGGTGACCCGTGGTTTCAGCGCGATGATGAAGTCGCCCGACCGCTGCGGGTGATAGGAAGCGCGAAGCTTGTCCATCAGCGACCAGGTATCGGGCGCGCGCTTCGAGACCGGATGCGCCTCCAGCTCTTCGCGCGTCACCACCGCCTCGATCTGCGGGTGCGCGCGCAGGCGAGGGAGCAGTTCGGCGAGCGCCGCCTTGCGCTGCGCCGCGGTCAGCGTCTTCGCCAGATAATAGTCGCCCCCGTCGCCGTAGAGGAGCGGCTGCGGCAGGCCGAGCTTCTCCGCAACCGCCTTGCCCATCGCTGCGGGATCGAGCGCCTTGTCGACGCGCTGCGCGTCGGGCCAGGCATTCTGGCGATTGCGTTCGGGCAGGTCGTGGCCGCCATGGTCGGCAGTCAGTGCGACGACATAGTCGATCCCCGTCGCGTCAAGCCGCGCGAAGAAATCGCCGAGCTCGCGGTCGAGGCCTGCCATCTGGAGGCACATTTCGCTGCCTTCGGTGCCCGTGCTGTGCCCGACATAATCGGTCGCCGACAGGCCGAGGATAAGGAGGTCGGTGCCGGCACCCTCGCCCATCTTGCGCACCTGGCGCAGCGCAGCGGCGGTCGCGAGCACCGCGCCGTCGGCCTCGGGCGAGGCCTGGAAGCGGCGGAAGTCGCCGGCATCGCGCGCCATCCGGCCGGTGCCGACCGATCCGCCCTTTTCGAGCGGGATCGCGATGTCGTTGGCGGCGCAATCGGCGGGCAGCGCCAGCGCGGCGCGCGGCTCGTTGATCGCCGCGGCGATCGCGGCACTCGCCTGCTGCGCGGCCGGCGACAAGGTGGTGCCGCGATAGCTGGTGAGTCCGGTGGGCGCGAGCCACATCAGCTCGTCGGCCGCGCGGCCGCCCATCATGATCGCCGAACGGTCCTTGCCCGAAACCGAGACGACCTGTGCCTTCGGGTCGCGCGCCTTCATCAGGTCGCCGAGCGTCGGGACGAGCAGATGCTCCACCGACGGCGCATATTTGTTATTGCCCGAACTGGTTCCCGGAACGCTCTCGTCCTCGGCGCAATAGATGCGCTTGTCCTCGCGCGCCGCCGACAGGTCGAAATAATGGTTGGCGACGATCCCGGTGCGCGCGGGGTGGCTGCCCGTCAGGATCGTCGAATGTCCGGGGCAGGTTTCGGTCGCGCCATGCGCCTGATAACCCGACGGGAAGACCACACCCGAAGCCAGCCGCGCGAGGCCGCCGGTGAAGCTGCCGCGATATTCGGCGAACAGGTCGGCCGAAAACTGGTCGACCGCGATCATCACGACGAGCTTGGGCGCCGGGGTCGCTGCGGTGACCTTCGGGGCTGGCGGCGGCGCATCCTGCGCGATTCCGGTTCCGGCGGCGGCAACGCAAAGCACGGTAGCGAGGGCGGTGGTCAGATATTTCAGCTTCACGGACGGCGTCTCCGAAAAAGAGGGATGTCAGCGCGGGCTGTCCTCTCGTCGAAAGCCGCCTATATGGCAAGCCTTCGAAGGGTGAACAGCTGCGGACGGGCCATGAATTTGCTAAGTGAGGCTTTTGTGACACGCGCACGGCATACGGTGCTGGCATTACTGGCGGTGCTGGCCTCCATGCTCGGCGCCTTCAGCCCCGCGGCGGCGCAATCGACGCATATCCAGCCGAAGCTGGTCGCCGAGTCGGCGGTACCCGCGCCGGGCGGCGCGACGACGCTCGCGCTCACCATGGCCCCCGACAAGACATGGCACGGCTATTGGGTCAATGGCGGCGACGCGGGGTTCGGTCTGTCGGTCGAATGGAACGCGCCCGAGGGCGTCAGCGTCGCCCCCTTCCGCTATCCGGTGCCCGATGCGCTGATCCTCTTCGGCATGATGAACCATGTCTATGAGCATCCCTATGCGCTGCTCGCCGACGTCCGGATCGACAAAAGCGTTGCGCCCGGCACCGACCTCGCGCTGTCGGGGGTCGCCAACTGGCTCGCCTGCACCGACAAGGTTTGCGTTCCCGAAAAGGCGGTGATTTCGGTCGCGCTGAAGGCGGGCGACGGCAAAATCGCATCGACCGAGCGCACGCGTTTCGACCGCTGGCGCGCGCTGCTGCCGCAACCGCTCGACCGGCACGGGACGTGGGAACGGCGCGGCGACATGCTGCGCTTCGCCATCCCGCTTCCGGCGAGCACCGCGGTCGACGCGCCGCACCTGTTCGTCGAGACGCAGGACGTCATCGACTATGCCGCACCGCAAAGCTTCAGCCGCAACGGCGACCACATCATCGTCGAAGCGCGCGCCAAGGGCGACAAGGAAGGGCCCGTCTCGGCGCTGCTCAAGCTCGGCGACGGACGCGGCCTTTCGTTGCTGCTCGAACTCGGCGCAGTGCCCGCTGCGGGCGAGACGATCGCGAGCCCGGCGAACGGCATCGATGCGGGGCTGTTCTGGACCGCGCTCGGCGGCGCGATCCTCGGCGGGCTGATCCTCAACCTCATGCCATGCGTCTTCCCGATTTTGAGCCTCAAGGCGCTCAGCCTCGCGCGCTCGGGCGGCCATGCGCGCGCCGCGAAAGTCGAGGCGCTTGCCTATACTGCGGGCGCAATCGCCACCGCGCTGCTGCTCGGCGGTGCGCTGCTCCTGCTGCGCGCGGCGGGCGAACAGGTCGGCTGGGCGTTCCAGTTGCAGCATCCGCTGAGCGTGCTGGCGCTGCTGATCCTCGCGCTCGCGATCACGTTGAACCTGCTCGGCGCCTATGAATTGCCGTCCTTCGGCGGCGGACAGGCCCTCGCCGACAAGGACGGCGCGGCGGGCGGCTTCTGGACCGGCGCACTCGCGGCGTTCGTCGCGACGCCATGCAGCGGGCCGCTGCTCGGTGCGGCGCTCGGCGCGACGCTCGCGCTGCCCGCATGGGCCGCGCTGCCGATCTTCGGCGGGCTGGGGCTGGGGCTCGCCCTGCCCTTCCTCGCGATCGGCTTCGTCCCCGCGCTCCGCAACCGGTTGCCGAAGCCGGGGCCGTGGATGGGCAAATTCCGCAAATGGATGGCGCTGCCGATGGGCCTGACGGCGCTGGGGCTGGCCTGGCTGCTGTGGCGCCAGCTCGGCAGCGGATCGCAGCTCGCCTGGCCCGCGGTGGCGGTCGCCATGGCGGTCGTCCTGTTCACCCATTATGGCGCGATCCAGCGCGGCGACCGCCGCTCATGGCTGCTGATCGCCGCCGGCCTGCTCTTCGTCGGCAGCCTCGCAGGCACGGTCGGCGAAGTCGCCGACGCCGGGCGCACGACCGGCGCTGCGGGATCGACCTTTTCCCCCGACGCGCTCGCCAAAGCGCGCGCTACCGGCAAGCCCGTCTTCGTCTATTTCACCGCCGACTGGTGTCTGTCGTGCAAGGCGAACGAAGCCGGCGCGATCAACCGCGAGGCGGTGCAAAAGGCATTCGACAAGGCAGGCGTCGTGACACTGGTCGGCGACTGGACGAACGGCGATCCCGCCATCACGCGCACGCTCGCCGAGCATGGCCGCAACAGCGTTCCGCTCTACCTCTGGTACGCACCGGGTGCGGCGAAGCCCGAAATCCTGCCGCAGATCCTGACGCCCGGACTGCTCACCGACAAGGTGGAACGCTGATGGCGAAACAGCGCGCCGACCAGTTGCTCGTCGACCGCGGTCTCGCCGAAAGCCGCACGCGCGCGCAGGCGCTGATCCTCGCGGGGCTTGCCTTTGTCGGCGACCGCAAGATCGACAAGGCGGGACAGCAGGTCGCCGACGACGCCGAAATCAGCGTCAAGGGCCGCGATCACCCATGGGTGTCGCGCGGCGGGATCAAGCTCGACCACGCGCTTACACACCTCGGCTGGAACGTGACGGGTGCAGTCGCGATCGACGTCGGATCGTCGACCGGGGGGTTTACCGACGTGCTGCTCAGCCGCGGCGCCGTGCGGGTCTATGCCGTGGACTCGGGCACCAACCAGCTCGCGTGGAAGCTTCGGCAGGACGAACGCGTCGTCGTCCACGAACAGACGAGCGCGCGTATCCTGACGGCGACGCATATCCCCGAACCCGTCGACCTGATCGTCTGCGACGCGAGCTTCATCGCGCTGTCGAAGGTGCTGCCGGTACCGATGGGCTTCGCGAAACCCGGCGCGCGCATCGTTGCGCTGATCAAGCCGCAGTTCGAGGCCGAACGGCACGAAGTCGGCAAGAAAGGCGTCGTCCGCGATGCCGCGGTCCACGCGCGGGTTTCCGCCGAAGTGCGGGACTGGCTGACCGGCGAAGGCTGGGACGTGATCGACCTCGTCGAAAGCCCGATCACCGGTCCCGAGGGCAATGTCGAATTTCTGATCGCGGCGGTGAAGCGAGGCGCTTGACGCTGCGCCGCACAATCGCGACACAAATGCAACGGATTCGCATGTGGGGGATATTGCGGACATGACCGAAATCGCAACGCCGGGCCAGCTTCGCATGTCCTATCTGCGCTGGGCGCTCGTGACCGTCCCGGCGGTCGTCCTCGCGGGCAGCCTGTCGGGGCTGCTCTCGAACAGCGGCTATGGCAATCGCTGGTTCGCCTCGCTCAACCTGCCGCCGATCACCCCGCCGGGCTGGGTTTTCGCTACCGTGTGGCCGATCCTCTATATCTGCCTCGGCCTGTCGCTCGCGATGATCCTTCACGCGCGCGGTGCGAAGGGGCGCGGCTTCGCGCTGCTCCTCTTCTTCGTCCAGCTTTTCGCGAATTTCGCCTGGTCGCCTTTGTTCTTCGGGCAGCATCAGGTGACGACCGCGCTTTACCTGATCATCTTCATCCTGATGGTGACGATCGCGACCGCCTTCGCCTTTGCACCGATCCGCAAGGCCGCGGCGTGGTTGCTCGTCCCTTATATGATCTGGCTCAGCTTTGCTGCGATCCTCAATTTCCAGATCGATCAGCGCAATCCCGATGCCGAAACCCTTGTCCCCGCCGCCGCCAGCACCCAGATAGGGTGACGGCAAGGGGAAACTCCCCCGACGAAGGAATATGAAATGCAGAGCGAAAACCGCTTTTTCGACGATCTGGCCAAGATGGTGAACGGCATTGCCGGAACCGTGGCGGGCGCAGGCCGCGAGGCCGAGTCCGCGATGCGCGACCGCGCCAAGGAATGGGTTGGCCGCATGGATTTCGTCAGCCGCGAGGAATTCGAGGCGGTGAAAAAAATGGCCGCGACCGCGCGTGCCGAAGCCGAAGCGCTGAAAGCGCGTCTCGACAAGCTCGAAGGCGTGGCGAAACCCGCCGCCGCTCCCAAGGCTGCTGCGGCGCCGAAGACGGCCGCAAAGCCCGCAGCGGCGAAACCGGCTGCCAAGCCCGCGGCGCGCAAGCCGAAGGCCTGACGCGCCGTCGCGCCCCGGCAGCTTGTTCACAGACTATTCCCCGGATGGCGCGGGACGCGGACTCGCGTCGCCGCGTCATCCGGGCTAAGGCGCGCGCATGAGCGACGATATTTACGACGACGAAGACGGCCAGGATGCCGCACCGATGGAGATGCTGGCGTCCTATTTTGCCGCACATGACTGGCCGCACGAAATGGTCGGCGAGGACGAGATCGTCGCGACCGCGCAGGGCAGCTGGACGACCTATGAGCTGCGCGCCGTGTGGCGCGCCGACGACGGCGTGATCCAGCTCCTCGCCTTTCCCGACATCCGCGTCGTCGAGGACAAGCGCGCGGTCGCGCACGAAGCGCTGGCGATGATCAACGAACAGCTATGGCTCGGCCATTTCGAACTGTGGTCGAACAGCGGCACGGTCCTGTTCCGCCACGGGATGCTCGTCGGCAGCGAGGCCTCGCTCTCGCTCGACCTCACCGAAACGCTGATCGAAAGCGCGATCGACGAGTGCGAACGCTTCTATCCGGTGTTCCAGTTCGTGCTGTGGGGCGGCAAGACCCCTGCCGAAGCGCTCGCCGCCTCGCTCATTGAAACGCGCGGCGAGGCGTAAGCCTCACCTCTTCTCGAAACGCGTCAGCCCGGCACCCAGTTCGTTCGCGCCGATCGCCAGCGCTTCGCCGCTCCAGTCGGCGACGAACACCGACTTGCGATCGATGCCGGCGGGCAGGCTCGCGCGGTTGCCCGAAATCGACAGGCCGCGCGACGGATTCTTGCGCTCTTCGGCCGCGACCGCGACGAACGCCGAATAATTTTCCTTGTCGCGTCCCTGGACGAACAGATTGTTGGCGATCCGCCCGCCCGATCCCGACGGCAGGTCGATCATATAATTGGTCGCCTTGCCCTGCGTGTCGTCGAAGCTGTTGTCGTTGATGTCGACCTGCACCGCGCGCGTCTTCAGATAATGGCCGCCGCTGCCCTTTTCGAAGCGGCTGCGCGTGACGACGACGCGGCCATAGATGCCGGTATAGACGCTGTGCGCACAGCTGAGGCCGCGGTCGCAGCGGCCGAGGCGCGAAAAGGTCGAACGGTCGATCGTCAGCGCTGCCTCGGGATCGTCGGCTGAGAGAATGCCTTCCTCGCTGTTACGGAACAGGCTGTTGACGACGTCGAGGTCGCTCTGTTCGAGCCGGATGCCCGCGCCATTGCCGTCGGGGACGCGCATGTTCTGGAACACGATACCGTCGACGCGCGCGCCGGCGCCGCGCAGCACGAGTGCCGCCTTGCCCTCGCACGTCACCCCGTCGAAGATCGCGCGGCCGGGCTCGACCGCGACAAACGCAATGCGGCCCGCGGTCTGGATTGCGCAGTCGCGGTGATAGCCGGACGCGACGCGGATCGTCCCCTCGCCTTCGCCGATCGCATCGACCGCATCCTGCAGCCGCCCGAAACTGCGGCCGCTTTCGGCAACCACATAAGGCCCCGCCCCCGCTTGTGCGGGCAACGGCACCGGCGCGAGAAGCAGCGGGAGGGCGAGCAGCGGCAGCAACGGCCGGCGAAGAATTGCCTTGAACATGCGCGCTCCATAACCGTTTTCGCCGCTTTAGTCGTTGGCGAAGCTGGTTAATCCCCCGCCTGTCCCCTTATCGGACAGGCGGCCGCGCGCCGGTTAATCCAGATTGGTTAATCGAGGTTGGGACGCAACCAGCGCGTCGCGGTCTCGATGTCGACCCCGCGCCGCCGCGCATAATCCTCGAGCTGGTCGCTCCCGATCCGGGCGACGCCAAAATACTGGCTTTCGGGATGCCCGAAATAGAAGCCGCTCACGGCGGCCGTCGGCAACATCGCAAAGCTTTCGGTCAGCACCAGCCCCGCATTGTCGCCCGCCTGCAGAAGCTCGAACAGGATCGGCTTCAAACTATGGTCGGGGCAGGCGGGATAGCCCGGCGCCGGACGAATCCCGCGATATTCTTCCTTGATCAGCGCCTCGTTGGTGAGCTGCTCACCGGGGGCATAGCCCCATAGCTCGGTGCGGACATGCTGGTGCAGCCGCTCGGCAAACGCCTCGGCGAAGCGGTCGGCGAGCGCTTTCAGCAGGATATCCGAATAATCGTCCTTGTCGGCGCGGAAGCGCTCCGAATGCGGTTCGATACCGTGGATGCCGACCGCGAAGCCGCCCATCCAGTCGCCCGCCGGGTCGATGAAATCGGCGAGGCACATATTGGCGCGGTCGCGGCTCTTCTTGATCTGCTGGCGCAGGAAGGGCAGCGTCACATGGCGCTCTTCGTCGGCAAGATGGATCGTTACATCGTCGCCATCGCGCGCGCAGGGCCAGAAGGCGCAGACGCCGCGCGCGGTCAGCCACTTCTCGGCGATCAACTTGTCGAGCATCGCGTCGGCGTCGGCTTTCAGCGCCTGCGCCGTTTCGCCGACCACCTCGTCCTCAAGGATCGACGGGTATGTGCCGTGCAGTTCCCACGCGCGGAAGAAGGGCGTCCAGTCGATGCATTCGCGCAAATCGTCGAGCGACCAGTCGTCGAAACGGTGCAGCCCGGGCTGCAGCGGCGGCGCCGGCTTGTCGCTGAGGTAGGCATCGTAATAATTGGCGCGCGCTTCTTCGAGGGTGTGCAGCACGCTCTGCCCCTTGCCTGCGCGCACGTCGCGGACATGGGCATAATCGTCCTTATACCCCTGCACATAAGCCTCGCGCCCGGTGTCGCTGACCAGCGAGGTCGCGACGCCGACCGCACGGCTCGCGTCGAGGACATGGAGCACCGGCCCCTGATAGGCCGGATCGATGCGCAGCGCGGTGTGGACCTTCGACGTCGTCGCGCCGCCAATCAGCAGCGGCATCGTCATGCCCGCGCGCTGCATTTCCTCGGCCACCGTCACCATCTCGTCGAGCGATGGGGTGATCAGGCCGGAGAGGCCGATCATATCGGCGTCATTTTCGTTCGCGGCTTCGAGGATCTTGCTCCACGGCACCATCACGCCGAGGTCGACAATCTCGAAGCCGTTGCACTGGAGCACGACGCCGACGATATTCTTGCCGATATCGTGGACGTCGCCCTTGACGGTCGCCATCACGACCTTGCCCTTGCCCTTCGCGCCAGGTTCCTTCGATGCCTCGATGAAGGGCAACAGGTGCGCGACCGCCTTCTTCATCACGCGCGCCGATTTGACGACCTGCGGCAGGAACATCTTGCCCGACCCGAAGAGGTCGCCGACGACGTTCATCCCGTCCATCAGCGGGCCCTCGATCACCTCGATCGGCCGCGGCAGCAACAGGCGCATCTCTTCGGTATCGTCGACGACATGGGCGTCGATACCCTTGACCAGCGCATGTTCGAGGCGTTTGGCGACGTCCCAGCCACGCCATTCCTCGGCGGCCTTTTCCTGCGCCGGATTGCTGCCCTTATAGCGTTCGGCAAGCGCGATCAGGCGCTCGGTCGGCGATTCCGCTTCGCCCTCGACCTTGCGGTTGAGCACGACATCCTCGACCGCCTGCCGCAGTTCGGGATCGATCGTGTCGTAAACGTCGAGCTGCCCTGCGTTGACGATCGCCATGTCGAGTCCGGCGGGGATCGCGTAGTAGAGAAAAACGCTGTGCATCGCGCGACGCACGACCTCGTTGCCGCGAAAACCGAAGCTGAGGTTCGAGAGGCCGCCCGAGAAATGAACGTGCGGACAGCGGGCGCGGATTTCCTTCACCGCCTCGATGAAATCGACCGCATAATTGTCATGTTCTTCCAGCCCGGTCGCAACCGCGAACACGTTCGGGTCGAAGATGATGTCCTCGGGCGGGAAGCCGATGCCGGTCAGCAGCTTGTAGGCGCGCTCGCAAATCTCGATCTTGCGCTCTTTCGTGTCGGCCTGCCCGACCTCGTCGAACGCCATCACGACGACCGCGGCGCCATAGGCCATGCATTTGCGCGCATGGGCGAGGAACGGCTCCTCGCCTTCCTTCATGCTGATCGAATTGACGATCGGCTTGCCGGGGACGCATTTGAGGCCGGCCTCGATGACGTCCCATTTCGAGCTGTCGATCATCACCGGGATGCGCGCGATATCGGGCTCGGCGGCGATCAGCTTCAGGAAGGTCGTCATCGCATATTCGGCGTCGAGCAGACCCTCGTCCATATTGACGTCGATGACCTGCGCACCGTTTTCGACCTGCTGGCGCGCGACTTCGACCGCCGCGGTATAATCGTCGGCGAGGATCAGCTTCTTGAACGCCGCCGATCCGGTAACATTGGTGCGCTCGCCGATATTGACGAAGCTGGAGGAAGCGGCGGTGGTCATCTTATAATCCTGAAACTGGGCATTAGGCGGCGAGCGGGCGAGCGAGGACGAGATCGTCGTAGAGCTTGCCGCCGACGTTAAACTGGCGCGTGCCGAGGTCGGCGAACCCCTGCTTGCGATAGAAGGCGAGCGCACGTTCGTTGCGGGCATAGACGCCGAGCAGCAGGCGGCGATGGCCATGCGCCGCCTCCAGCGCCCGCTTCATCAACGCCGCGCCAAGCCCGCTGCCGTGAAAGCGCGACAGTGAATAGATGCGTTTCAGCTCGATATCGCCGTCGAGCGCCGCGGCAAGATCGGGTTTGCCGACCAGCGCGAAACCGATCGGCGCGCCGCCGGGCTGCGCCTCGGCGATCCACGCGCGCGCGCCGGCGGCCAGATAGGCCGTGTAAGCGGCCGCATTATGCTGCGCGGCGCAGTGGCCGACGATCGCGTCGCCCTCGAGAATGCCCGCGAAGGTTTCGAGGAAGGTCGCAGCGCCGATCAGCGCGAGCGCCGGCGCGTCATCCGCTCCGGCTTCCCGGATCGTCCATGTCGGATTGTCGGTCATCGGTTCAGGCCGCCATGGTGAAGGGTTCGAGCCCCGCGAGCCGCGTGCGCACCGGCACCTCCGGAATCGCCCGCCCCTTCAAGCCCTCGATCGCGCGCGCCATCGCCGCGATATGCGCCGGGGTCGACCCGCAGCAGCCACCGAGGATATTGACCTGTCCGTGCTCGGCCCATTCGCGCACCAGCCCTGCGGTCGTGTCGGGCAGCTCGTCATATTCGCCGAGTTCGTTGGGCAGGCCCGCGTTCGGATAGACCATCACCAGCGCGTCGGCGATGTCCGACAATACTTTCACATGCGGACGCAACTGCGACGCGCCGAACGAGCAGTTGAGCCCGATCGTCAACGGTTTCGCATGACGCACCGCATACCAGAAGGCCTCGACCGTGTGCCCCGACAGATTGCGGCCACTGAGGTCGGTGAGCGTCATCGAGATCATCAGCGGCAGCTCGCGCCCGACCTTCGCCTCGGCTTCGAGCGTCGCGGCGATCCCCGCCTTGGCGTTGAGCGTGTCGAAGATCGTCTCGATCAGGATGAAGTCGGCGCCGCCCTCGGCCAATGCGACGACCTGATCGAGATAGACATTCTTCAGCTCGTCGAAATCGATCTCGCGATAGCCGGGGTTGTTGACGTCGGGCGACAGCGACAGCGTCTTGTTCGTCGGCCCGACCGCGCCCGCGATGAAACGGCGGCGGCCATCCATCGCTTCATATTTGTCCGCCGCCTCGCGGCCCAGTCGCGCGCTTTGATGGTTGATGTCGGCGACGAGGTGCTCGGCGCCATAATCGGCCTGGCTGATCCTGTTGGCGCTGAAGGTGTTCGTCGACACGATGTCCGACCCCGCCGCCAGATAGGCCTCGCCGATCGCGGTGACGACGTCGGGGCGCGTCAGCGCGAGGATGTCGTTGTTGCCCTTCTGATCATGGCTCAGTCCGAGCGACCCGGCATAGTCGGCCTCGACCAGCTTGCGGAGCTGGATCTGCGTTCCCCAGCCGCCGTCGGTCAGCAGGATGCGGTCCTTCGCCGCCGCTGTCAGGGCTTCGCGTGCGCTGCTCATGCTGCCTGATCCTTTGCGGTCAAGACCGGCCGCAGCCCCAGCAGATGACAGATGGCATAGCTGAGTTCGGCCCGGTTGAGGGTGTAGAAATGAAAGTCGCGCACGCCGCCCGCATAGAGGCGGCGGCACATTTCGGCGGCGATCGTCGCCGCGACCAGCTGGCGCGCGGCGGGGTGATCGTCGAGTCCGTCGAACAAAGACACCATCCACGACGGGATGGCGGTGCCGCACATGTCGGCCATGCGGCGCGTCTGCGACACGTTCGACACCGGCAATATGCCGGGAATGATCGGCGCGTCGATGCCCGCCGCGGCGGCGGCATCGCGAAAGCGCAGGAAGCTGTCGGGCGAGAAGAAGAATTGCGTGATCGCCCGCGTCGCCCCGGCATCGAGCTTGCGCTTGAGATTATCGAGGTCCGATTGCGCGCAATCGGCGTCGGGGTGCGTTTCGGGATAGGCGGCGACCGAAATGTCGAACGGCGCGATCGCCTTCAGTCCCGCGACCAGTTCGATCGCATTGGCATAACCGTCGGGATGCGCGCGATAGGGAGCACCGCCGGGAACGTCACCGCGCAGCGCGACGATATGCCGGACGCCCGCTTCCCAATAGGCATGCGCCACCTCGTCGATCTCGGCGCGCGACGCCTCGACGCAGGTCAGGTGCGCCGCGGGCGGCACCGCGCTTTCGGCGGCGATGCGCGCGACCGTCGCGTGCGTCCGTTCGCGCGTCGATCCGCCGGCGCCATAGGTCACCGAGACGAAGCTCGGCGCCAGCGGCTCGAGCGTGCGGAACGTATCCCACAGCTGCGCTTCCATCTTCTCGGTCTTTGGCGGGAAGAATTCGAAGCTGACGCCGATGTCGCCGTCCAGATTGGCGAAAAGCGGCGACGCCGCGGCGCGGCGCGCTTCCGCCAGCGAGTTCAAATTCGACGTCATGCCGCAAGCCTTTTACTTTGTCCGCCTTCACTGGCGGGAGGTTGATCTTCATCGCTGCGACGACGGCCGAGCCACAGCTTCACGGCCAGCTCCCCGCCTTCGAGCGTCTGGGTGGTTTCGAGCAAGAGCCCCGCCGACGCAAACCAGCCGCGGATCTGCGCGTCCGAGAAACCAAGGCGCGCATGCGCCGCGAGGTTGCGCAATTCCTCATCCTCGTGCGGCGCAAAGTCGACGACGAGCAAATGGCCGCCGCCGCGCAACACGCGGCTCGCCTCGGCGATCACGCGGTCGGGCTCATGCGCGAAATGCAGTGCCTGATGGATGACGATGCTGTCGATACTCGCGTCGGCGACCGGCAGGTTCAGGAAATCGCCCTGGAGCAGATCGACGGGAACCGGCTGCCCTTCGAGTTTGGTACGCGCGATCCGGAGCATTTCGGGGCTGCGGTCGAGCGCGGTGATACGGCGCGCGGTCGGCGCGAAAATTTCCGCCATCCGGCCGGTGCCGGTACCGACGTCGAGCAAATGCCCGAGCCGGCGATTGTGCATCATGGCCAGCATCGCCGCCTCGACCTCGCTTTCGGCGACGTGGCGCGAACGGATCGCGTCCCATTCGACGGCATGTTCGGCAAAATAGCGTTCGGCGGAGGCGGCGCGTTCGGCGCGAACCGCCGCCAGTCGCCGCGCGTCATGCGCGATGACGCGCGCCTCGCGCGCCGAAAACGGCCATTTTTCGGCCTGTGCGATAATCCCCGCGACCGGCCCGTCCGCCGCGATACGCAGGAAAACCCAGCTTCCCTCGCGCCGACGTTCGACAATCCCTGCCTCGACGAGGATGCGGACGTGGCGCGACACGCGCGGCTGGCTCTGGTCGAGCACGACCGCGAGCTCGCCGATCGCGAGCTCCATCTCGCGCAAAAGTGCGACGACTCGCAGGCGCGTCGGGTCCGCAAGAGCACGGAAAATGTCGATAAGCTCGCTCACCGGACAACATATAAAGCTTTCTTTATATCCGGTCAACAGAGCCGCGCGCCACAATTTCCGCGGGACACGATCCGGCCGTGACGGAATTGCGACGAAAGAGGCAAGCTCTCGAAAAAAGGGCGTTGCACCGCTTTTGGCGAGGGGGTAATTCTGCGCGCGATTGGCAAATTCCGGGATCGATCTGTTCCTGCGCCGGTCGATCAGTCCAAACCGAGAGGGGTATTCCCAATATGAAGAAATCGATCACTCTGTCGCTCGTCCTCGCCGCTTCGCTGGGCCTCGCCGCCTGCGCCGACAAGGCTGCCGACGACGCCGCTGCAACCACCGAAGACGCGGCTGCGACCGTCGAAGGCGCTGCTGACGGCGCGATGGAAGCTGCAACCGGCGCTGCCGATGCGACCGCTACCGCCGCTGGCGAAGCCGGTGCCGCTGCCGAAGCTGCCGGCGATGCCGCCGCTGCTGGCGACGCTGCCAAGGCTGCCGACAAGGCAACCGAAGCTGCCGGCGCTGCCAAGGAAGCTGCCGACGCTGCCAAGGGCGCGCTGGAAGAAGCCAAGAAGTAAGCGTCTTTCCGGCCTTTCGGCCGAAGGAACAGGAAGGGGTCGCCGGTCCGCCGGCGGCCCCTTTTCTTTTGGGACAGATATCAAGCGCCGCGGTTGCCAAGCCCCTGATCCACCGTTAACTCTTGGCGCCATGGCCAGCCGCCGGCCATTGCATTCGAAAGGAAAACCCATGCGCAAGATCATTATCGCCTCGATGGCAGCTGCTGCGTTCAGCCTCACCGCCTGCTCGGAAAAGACCCAGGACGCCGCGTCGGAAACCGCGACGTCGGCCGCCGATGACGCCGCTGCCGCTGGCGACGCCGCTGCAGACGCCGCCGCCGGCGCTGCTGACGCGACCGCTGCCGCCGCCGGCGAAGCCGCCGATGCGACCGCCGATGCCGCCAAGGACGCCGGCAACGTCGTCGAAGGCACGGTGAAGGCTGCCGGCGACGCCGCCGGCAAGGCTGGCGACAAGATCGCCGAAGAAACGAAGAAGGCCGAAGCCAACGACAAGAAGTAAGTCGTCGGCACGCCTTCGGGCTGTTATCAGGGGCTCCATCCTTCGCGGATGGGGCCCTTTTTCACGGGAGCTTATGTGACAGCCGACCTCCGGACGACGCGCGCGGCGCTCGCGATCCTGATCCTCGCTACGGGATGCAGCCGCACCGACAATGAACCCGGTCCCGGCGGGGTGACCGTCAGCGAAGCAAAGGCGCTCGACGATGCCGCCGAAATGCTCGAAAGCCGCGACAGCGCACCGGGCGCAGAAACACCCGGACCGGCAGGCGACACCGCGAAGGCGGACAAATAGCGCCTTCCCCTTGCGATGCCGCCGCGTTAGACCGGGATGGCCCCGCGACTGGCGCTGAAGATGGAGTCCCATCGGGAAGCGGGGCGGACCAACCGGTCGACAGGAGCCGCGCGCCTGGGTGATCCACCGTCAGCGAGGGGACATCCGCATGACCGATACGCCCGCCACCAACATCGTCTTCCTGCTCTTTCCCGGCATCACCCAGCTCGACTTCACCGCGCCCGCGCAGGCGCTGTCGCGGATGCCCGGTGCGGCGCTCGCCGGCGCCGCCGCGACGATCGATCCGATCATGACCGACAGCGGTTTTGCGATCGTGCCGACGCATGATTTCGCGAGCGCGCCGCAGGCCGATATCCTCTGCATTCCGGGGGGACATGGCGTGGCCGACGCGCTCGGCGACGCCGCGACGATCGATTTTATCGCGCGCCAGGCCGCGGGCGCCGAATGGGTGACGAGCGTGTGCACCGGCGCCTTCCTGCTTGGGCGCGCCGGGCTGCTCACGGGAAAGCGCGCCACGACGCACTGGGGCTATACGCATCTGCTGCCGCTTGTCGGAGCCGAGCCCGTGAAGGCGCGCGTCGTCGAAGACGGGCATATCGTGACCAGCGGCGGGGTGACCTCGGGGCTCGATTTCGCGCTGACGCTGATCGCCCGGTTGCGCGGCGAGACCGTCGCACAGGCGATCCAGCTTGCGATCGAATATGATCCCGCCCCGCCCTTTCCCGGCGGCCACCCCGACCGTGCACCCAAGGCGGTCACGGCGGGATTGAAAGCGCATGTCTATGATGCCGCCGCCGCGCGGATGGAGGCGGCGCTGCGCGCGTAGGGCCAGGACCCTAGCGGCAGTCGGCGAGCGCGATTTCGTAGAGCTTCGGCCAGTTTTTGCCGGTGACGAACAGGCGCTTTTTTCGTGCGTCCCACGCGATGCCGTTGAGCACGCTGTCGGTCCCGCTGGCCCCGGCATCGGCCTTGAGCCCCGAGAGGTCGACGAGCGAGGCGACATCGCCCGTGGCGGGGTCGATACGGACGATGAAGTCGGTCATCCACACATTGGCCCAGACCTGCCCGTCAATCGTCTCCAGTTCGTTGATCATGGTGATCGGTCGGCCGCCGAACCGCACCGTAACGCGCTTTTGCTCCTTCATCGTCGCGGGGTCGAGGAAGCGCAGCGCCGAGGTCCCGTCGCTGAGGACAAGGCTGTCTCCGACCATCGTGACGCCCCAGCCTTCGCCTTCGTAGCGAAAGGTACCGACGCGCTTCAAATCTTTGACCGACCAGCGATTGCCGACGCCGCCCTGCCAGGTGACGCCGATGATCTGGTCGCCCCAGCGCGTGATGCCCTCGCCGAACTGATCGGACGGCAGTTTCGATTGGGCGAGCGCCTTGCCGGTCTTGAGGTCGAGCCGTGCCACGCGTGACTGACCATATTGGCCGGTGGCTTCGTAGAGATGTCCCTCGTGCCAGAAGAGACCCTGCGTGAAGCTGCTCGGGTCGTGCGGGAAAGTTTCGACGATGCGATAGCCGCAACGCTCGATCGGCGGCGGCGGCGCGGGGGGCGTCGCGACTACAGGGTCGGCAAGCAACGCAAAGGGGAGGACAAACATCATCACCGCCCCTTGCTATGCCGCATCGCCTGAACTGGCAATGTCCCGCCACCCTATTTCGCCGCCAAAGAAAAGGGCCGGAGGATTTCTCCCCCGGCCCCCTGTCGTTGGCTGAGCGCCGAACGGTTTGGACTTAGAAGTCCATGCCGCCCATGCCGCCCATGCCGCCGCCGCCCATGGGCATGGCGGGCTTGTCGTCGGGCGTTTCGGCAATGCCGGCTTCGGTGGTGATCAGCAGACCAGCGACCGAGGCGGCATCCTGCAGCGCGGTGCGGACGACCTTGGTCGGGTCGATGACGCCAGCCTTGACGAGGTCTTCATAGACGTCGGTCGAGGCGTTGAAGCCGAAGTTGCTGTCGTTCTGGTCGAACAGCTTGCCTGCGACGACACCGCCGTCGAAGCCAGCATTTTCAGCGATCTGGCGAACCGGAGCCTGCAGCGCGCGACGGATGATGTCGATGCCGCGGGTCTGGTCTTCGTTGACCCCCGACATGCCGTCGAGAGCCTTCGTCGCGTACAGAAGCGCGGTACCGCCGCCGGGGACGATGCCTTCTTCGACCGCAGCGCGGGTCGCGTGAAGCGCGTCGTCGACGCGGTCCTTACGTTCCTTCACTTCGACTTCCGACGCGCCGCCGACCTTGATCACGGCAACACCGCCAGCAAGCTTCGCCAGACGTTCCTGCAGCTTTTCACGGTCGTAGTCGCTGGTCGTCGTTTCGATCTGCGCGCGAATCTGTTCGACGCGGCCCTTGATCGCATCATGGTCGCCAGCACCATCGACGATGGTGGTGTTGTCCTTGTCGATCGTGACGCGCTTCGCCTGACCGAGCATGTTCAGCGTAACCGACTCAAGCTTGATGCCCAGGTCTTCGCTGATCATTTCACCGGCGGTGAGGATCGCGATGTCCTGCAGCATCGCCTTGCGACGATCGCCGAAGCCCGGCGCCTTGACGGCGGCGACCTTCAGGCCGCCGCGCAGGCGGTTGACCACCAGCGTTGCGAGCGCTTCGCCTTCGATGTCCTCGGCGATGATGAGGAGCGGACGGCCCGACTGCACCACGGCTTCGAGGATCGGAAGCATCGACTGGAGGTTCGACAGCTTCTTTTCGAAGATCAGGATGTACGGATCCGAAAGCTCGACGAGCATCTTTTCGGGGTTGGTGATGAAGTAGGGCGACAGGTAACCGCGGTCGAACTGCATGCCTTCAACGACGTCGAGTTCGAAATCGAGGCCCTTGGCTTCCTCGACGGTGATCACGCCTTCCTTGCCGACCTTTTCCATGGCTTCGGCGATCTTGTCGCCGACTTCCTTGTCGCCATTGGCCGAAATGATGCCGACCTGGGCGATTTCAGCGGTGCCCGAAACCGGCTTCGACTGCGCCTTGATCGTTTCGACAACCTTGCCGACCGCGAGGTCGATGCCGCGCTTCAGGTCCATCGGGTTCATGCCGGCGGCAACCGACTTCATGCCTTCGCGCACGATCGCCTGGGCGAGAACGGTCGCGGTGGTCGTGCCGTCGCCGGCCTTGTCGTTCGCCTTCGATGCGACTTCGCGCAGCATCTGGGCGCCCATGTTTTCGAACTTGTCCTTGAGTTCGATTTCCTTGGCGACGGTGACGCCGTCCTTGGTGATGCGGGGCGCGCCGAAGCTCTTGTCGATCACGACGTTACGGCCCTTGGGACCGAGGGTCACCTTCACCGCGTCGGCGAGGGTGTCGACGCCGCGCAGGATGCGCTCACGCGCGTCGCGGCTGAATTTTACGTCTTTAGCAGCCATGGGCTTATTCCTTTCAAAGGCGCAGAAAACTGCGCAACTTCATTCGCAAATCGATGGAAACGCTCAGGCGATGACGCCGAGGATGTCCGATTCCTTCATGATCAGCAGCTCTTCGCCGTCGACCTTGACTTCGGTGCCCGACCATTTGCCGAACAGGATGCGGTCGCCGGCCTTGACGTCGAGCGGGGTCACCTTGCCGTCATCGGCGCGGGTGCCGGTGCCGACCGAGACGACTTCGCCTTCCTGCGGCTTTTCCTTGGCGGTGTCGGGGATGATGATGCCGCCAGCCGTCTTTTCTTCGGCTTCGATACGGCGAACAAGCACGCGGTCGTGCAGCGGGCGAAATTGCATGGAAATCCCTCCAGAGATGGAAATGATGTCGTTTAGCACTCACAGGGTGCGAGTGCTAACAGTCGGCCATATGGGTGGGAGTCAGATAGGCGTCAAGCGCCGCACTACAAGATTCGTGCGAAGTTTTTGCGTCAGGCCGGAAGCAGCCCGAGACGGGCGCGCATCCGCCACCGCGCGAGCAGCACCGCCGAGACCACGATCAGCCCCACCGCAAGCCCGATCCACACGCCGACTCCGGCGAGCGGGGTCCAGAAGCCGAGATAGATCGCAGTGCCATAACCCGCGATCCAGTAACCACAGATCGCGATGATCATCGGGGTGCGCGTATCCTGCAATCCGCGTAGCACGCCCGCCGCCACCGCCTGCGCCCCGTCGAAGAGCTGGAACGCAGCGGCGACGACAAGGAACTGCATCGCGAAACCGACGAGCGCGGCGTTGCGCGCGGCGTCGACGTCGACATAGATCGACAGCACGAGTGACGGGAAAAGCCACATGATGAGCGCGGTCAGCCCCATGAAACCGATACCGAGTATGAGCGACGCCTGCCCCGCGTGCGCGATACCGCTATGGTCGCGCGCGCCATAGGCCAGCCCGACGCGGATCGTCGCCGCCTGCGCGACACCGAAGGGAATCTGGAAGGCGAGCGCCGCGACCTGGAGCGCGATCGTGTGCCCCGCCAGTTCGGTCTCGCCGATGCGCCCCATCAGGAAAGCGGCACCGGTGAACAGCCCCGCCTCGGCGAGAATGGTCAGGCTGATCGGGGTACCGATACGCAACATGTCGAAAAAGCGCGTCCATTCGGACCGCCACCAGTTGCCGAACAGACGATAGCGCCGCAGTCGCCGGTCGCTCTGGATGACGACGACATAGGCGAGCAGCATCAGGAAGCTGGTCATCACGCTCGATATCGCCGAACCGTGGAGGCCGAGCGCGGGCATACCGAGGTGGCCGAACACCAAAGTCCAGTTGCCGAGCGCGTTGACGCCCAGCGCCATGAAGGTGATCGCGGTCGCGATCGTCGGCCGTCCGAGCGCCGAGACGAAAATGCGCAGCACCGCCGCCGCGATCATCGGGAACATGCCCCACATCAGGATCAGCAGGAAGCCCGCGGCGCGCGCCGAGGTTTCGGCGGGCTGTCCCGTCGCGAGCATGATCGGCCCGCCTGCGGCGCAAACACCCATGAAGACGACCGAAACGAGCGCGGCGAGCCACAGCGCCATGCGCACCGTGCGCCGAACCTCGCGGACCGCATGTTTGCGGCGGCCGAGCTCGGCGGCGATCAGCGGCGCCGACGCGCCGACGAGCCCCGATCCAGTCCACAGCAAAAGCCCGAAGATCGCAACGCCGAGCGACGAAGCGGCAAGCGCCGCGTCGCCGAGCCGCGCCACGAAGATCACGTCGATCGCATGGACGAGCATCTGCAACAGGTTCGCCGCCGCGAGCGGCACGGCGAGCGCCAGCGTCGCGCGGAATTCCGTGCGAAGACTCTGCGGTGTTTCCGCGGTCAGGGGGGCGGCCTGCTGCAACATAGCCGGCCCGGATAGGCGCGCGAATGTTACGGTTCAAGTGCGGCGCGGCGTCCGTCCGTTATTTGGCGCGGGGGGTGGCAGAAAGGCAACAGCGCGGCGCGGGCTATCCCCGCCACAGCATCGCCATCTCGATCGCGAACGCGATAAAGGTCAGCGTCAGGCCCACGACGAACAGACGGTACGCATAAGCGAGATAGCGATATTTGCGCCGCGCGAGCACGACGCCGTTCTGATAGGTGTCGCGCAGCATCGTCTCGTACAAATCTTCCTCGGTCCGCAGGCGTGTTTTCACTGCGGCGATGAACTCGTCCTCGTCAATCTGCTCGAAACGGCCGAAGAACAGGATATTGCTGTGATCCTTGCCGTCCCTGTAGACGACCGGCGGTGTCTTGCCGACGCGCGGCAACACCGCCGAGACCGCGAGCAGCGCCGACAGGAAGGAAAAGGTCGCGAGGATCGCGAGCGGCATCGCCAGCGCGCCGCCACCCGCGCGCGCCTGTCCGATCGCGAGCGTGAAGACGACAAAGGTCGCGCCCATCAGGATCGACGCCTTCTGGTCGGCCATCTGCGACAATTGCATCGTGATCTGCTGGTTGGTGCGAACGAGGTGCACCGCGTTCGGCGGAAAGGAAATCGCCGGCCGGTCCTGCGATGTCTTTGAATCTGCGCTGTCCATGCCAAGCTGCCCCTGCTGGCGACCCGCCACAGCGATGCCACGAAGTCCCGCCAGCGGCAAGATGCTGCCCTGTTCCCGCCGCATTCGCTTGCCAATCGGGAGCCTTCGCGGCATGTCCGCGCGCAACTTTATATCTTTATGGGACGCACCACATGAGCACCGCCCTGCGCGACCAGATTTTCGGGCTGATCGGCCCTTTCAACAAGAAGGGTGTCGAACTGACCGACGCCACGACCTTTGCCGGCGACCTCGAATGGGACAGCCTGACGGTGATGGATTTCGTCGCCGAGGTCGAGGACACGTTCGACATCATCATCAGCATGAACATGCAGGCCGAAATCGAAACCGTCGGCCAGCTGGTCGCCGCGGTCGAGAAATTGCAGGGCTGATACCGCGATGACCGACCTCTTCTCGAAATTCGATCCGCTGATCCAGCAGCGCGAGGCCTTGCTCGCGACCGGGGTGACCGATCCGTTCAGCCTCGTGATGGAAAAGGTCGTCTCCCCCACCGTCGCAATCTGCAACGGACGTGAAACGATCCTGCTCGGCACCTATAATTACATGGGCATGACCTTCGACGAAGATGTCATCGCCGCGGGCAAGGACGCGCTCGACAGGTTCGGCGCCGGCACGACCGGCAGCCGCGTGCTCAACGGCACCTATCAGGGGCACAAGGAGTGCGAGGACGCTCTGAAAGAATTTTACGCCATGGATCATGCCATGGTGTTCTCGACCGGATATCAGGCGAACCTCGGCATCATTTCGACGATCGCGGGCAAGGGCGACTATGTCATCCTCGACATCGACAGCCATGCGTCGATCTATGACGGGTGCAAGATGGGCGACGCCGAAATCGTCGCTTTCCGCCACAACGACGTCGAAGCGCTCGAAAAAAGGCTGAAGCGCCTGCCCCCCGAAGCGGGCAAGCTCGTCGTGCTCGAGGGCGTCTATTCGATGCTCGGCGACATCGCGCCGCTGAAGGAAATGATCCGCGTCTCGAAGGAAGCGGGCGCGATGGTGCTCGTCGACGAAGCGCATTCGATGGGCTTCATCGGCGAACATGGCCGCGGCGTCGCCGAAGCGCAGGGCGTGATCGACGATGTCGATTTCATCATCGGCACATTCAGCAAGAGCGTCGGCACCGTCGGCGGCTTCTGCGTCTCGAACCACCCGAAGTTCGAGATCATGCGCCTCGTCTGCCGCCCCTATGTCTTCACCGCCTCGCTGCCGCCGAGCGTCGTCGCGACCGCCGCGACGAGCATCCGCAAGCTGATGCACGGATCGAACAAGCGCGCGCACCTGTGGGAAAATTCGAAGGTTCTTCACAAAGGCCTTCGCGATCTGGGTTTCCAGCTCGGCACCGAAGAGCCGCAGTCGGCGATCATCGCGGTGATCATGCCCGACCTCGAGCGCGGTGCGATGATGTGGGAAGCGCTTCTCGAAGAAGGGCTTTACGTCAACCTCGCGCGCCCGCCCGCAACCCCCGCGGGCATGACGCTTCTGCGCTGTTCGCTGTGCGCCGAACACACGATCGAGCAGGTCGGCGAGATCCTCGCCCGCTTCGAGCGGGCGGGCAAGCGCGCGCAGATTATCGGCTGAACCGAGCGCATCCGCCGACCAGCGGATTCCTTTTCGGGGCGAGTTGAAGCCGCGTCGATGCAAGCGGGGCTTCGGCGCTTTGCGGCGCCCGGCTTGTCCGGTAAGAGAAACGCGTGTTCGAGCGGGATATCGATAGCGAAAACGACAGCCGGCGGGAGCGTATTCGCTTCTGGTCGACGATCGTCCTCGGCGCGATCCTGACCGGCGTGGTCGGGGCGCTCGTCGTGCTGCTCGCGCGCGCCAACGACAATTACGATCGCTCGCTCGGCTGGCAGACGCAGAGCATGGAGGTGATTTCGCAGACGCGGTCGGTCGACGCCGCGATCGCGCGCGCCGAAGCGGCGCTCGGCCGTTTTGCGGTCGGGCTGCAGAAGGAGGACGGGCGCGTCTATGAATATCAATGGGGCCGCGCGCGCCAGTTTCTGACGCAATTGCGGCGCAACGTCCGCGACAATCCGAAACAGATCGTGCTGGTCGAGCAGCTGACGATCGAAATGGACAGCCGTGGCGCGCAGCTCGGCGACGCGGCGCTCAGCGCGAACTATAACCAGACCGTCGCCGCCATCTCGAAATTTTATGCCGCGGGCAAGGGCGAGGGTCTCGGCCGGATCGACAAGCTGCTATCCGAAATCATCGCCAACGAACGCGCGCTGCTCCGCGAGCGCAACCGGCTCGCCGCAGCCGACCGCGCGAACCTCAATCAGGCGATCCTGCTCTTTTCGCTGCTCGGCGCCGCCGCGGCGGTCATCGCGATCGGCGCGACCTTCTCGCTGATCCGCGCCGAAGGCGAGCGGCGGCTCGCGCGGCGCGAACAGCTCGTCGAGAGCGACCGCGCGATGCAGCTCGAAACCGCGGTCGAGGAACGGACTGCCGAGCTCGCCCATGCGAACGACGCGCTACGCAGCGAAATGACCGAACGCGAAGCGGCCGAGGCGCAGCTGCGGCAAGCGCAGAAGATGGAGGCGGTCGGACAACTCACCGGCGGCATCGCGCACGACTTCAACAATATGCTCGCGGTCGTCGTCGGCGGGCTCGAACTCGCGCAGCGCTGGCTACCCGGCAAACCCGAAAAGGCGCAGCGGCACCTCGCCAACGCGCTCGACGGCGCCAACCGCGCCGCCGACCTCACGCGCCGGCTGCTGACCTTCGCCCGGTCGGAACCCGCGCGTCCGGAGATGACGCCGATCGACGAGTGCATCACGAGCTTCGCGCAGCTGATCGAACGCACGATCGGCGACCGCATCGCGCTGACGCTCGACCTCCATGCCGACGGGCTCGCCTGCTGGATCGACCGGCAGCAGTTCGAAAACGCGCTGCTCAACCTCGCGGTCAACGCGCGCGACGCGATGAACGGCCATGGTTCGCTGACGATCCGCACGCTCGACGACGGCGAGAATCAGTCGGCGGCGCTCGCGGTGCAGGTGATCGACACCGGCTGCGGCATGTCGCCCGAGGTGCTCGAACGCGTCTTCGACCCCTTTTACACGACGAAGCCCGCGGGTCAGGGCACCGGCCTCGGCATGAGCCAGGTCTTCGCCTTTTGCCGCCAGTCGGGCGGCGAGGTGCAGATCGCCTCGACCGAAGGCGAAGGGACGAGCGTCGCGATGCTGCTGCCCGTCGCGCAGCCGCAAGCCGATAGCGCCACCCAGGCGCCGCCGGGTGAGGATGCCCATTCCGAAACGCCCGCCGACGCGCTCAGCATCCTCGTGGTCGAGGACGATGCGCGCGTGCTCGCAGCGACGGTCGATGCGGTCAGCGAGCTCGGCCATACCGCGGTCGCGTGCGGCAACCCGCTCGAGGCCGAGGCGCTGGTCGAAGGGCGGCTCGCCGAGGGACAGGGCGGCTTCGACCTCATCCTCTCCGACGTGCTGATGCCCGAATTGACCGGCCCCGAAATGGTCGCGCAGCTGAAGCAGCGCTGGCCCGAACTGTCGGTGCTGTTCGTGACGGGCTATGCCGGCGATGCCGGCGAAGACGCCGCCTTCGGCGACCATGACGTGCTCCGCAAACCCTTCACGCTGAGCGCACTCGATCAGGCGATCCGCCGCCGCGGCGAAGCCCGGCCCGACGGGCAGCGGCTCGCGAGCTGATTCTCGTTGCCGCATTTTCCTGCTGATAATGCTTAGCGGATCGCGCCGCCCCGGATCAGGCGCGGCACCAGCGTCAGCGCGGCGACGAGCGGCCAGCGGCGCTGCCAGGGCTTGATCTCGATCTTCGTCCCCGCGTGGCGATTGATCTTCCACGCGAGGTAATCGATTCCGCCGGCATAGGTCAGGCTGGCCTTGGCGAGCCGCGCAATGCTGAGCAGCTTGCCCTCGATTCGCCGCCGCGCCCAGCCGCCGCTTCGTGCGCCGGTGGGGATCGCCGTCATCGCGGGGATGCTGAACCGTTCGTAGCGGCCGGCATCGGCGTCGACCACCGATTGCGCGCGGCCTGTCCGTTCGGCGCGCAGCTCGACCGAATAGGTGAGCGAAAAGGCACGCCGCCACCAGTCGAGCGGTGCCTCGCCATCGATCGAACCGGCGGCCGCCAGCAGCGTCGGCGCGGCGCGCGACACCGCCGCCACCGCCCGGTCGCGCGCCGTCTCGTCGACCGCCCACACCAGCCGCGACGGCTGGGAAAAGCGCGCCCAGACCGACACGTTGCGCGTCCCGGCGCCATTCAGGCGATGGAAGTCGGCTTCGCTCAGCACCGCATATTTGGCGATCAGTCCGTTGTGCTGAAACGGGAAGACGTTCGGCGGGATCAGGCGGTTCGCGGCCGCCATCCAGCGCTTCGGATAGGCGTCGCCATAATCGGAAACGATCAGGTAGAAATCGAGCATCAGCCCGTCGAGCTCGCTCTCGCGCAGGCAACTCCCGTAAAAGAGCACCGCGCGCGCGCTGCCCGGATAGCCGGCCGCGATCGCCGCCGCCATCGTTGCGACGCGCGGGTCGACCGGGGTCGCGAGTTCTTCGCGGACGAGTTCGGAAAGGGCGGCCATAAGGCGCTCAGGCGGCGAGGCGCAGGAAGGGAACCGGCTGCGTCGAGGTCAGGATGATTGGCATGCCGTTCTTCGCCTGAAAGATTTCGCCGTCGAGGATGACGTTCGAGCGTTCGCCCTCGATGCGGATTTCGTCGCCCTGCTGGAAATGGACACCGTCGAGCTGCTTCTGCCCCAGCGTGCCGCGCCAGGTCGCACCGAGCATACGGAACAGCGCGCCGACGCTGGTGTCGGTCGCGAGCAATTTCATATTGCCGTTGGTGCCATGCGCTTCGCTGGTGCGGATGCTGAGCAGCAGTTTTTCGAGCGTGGTGACGATCAGCAGCGAGAATTTGCCCTTGAACTCGCCTTGGCGGATCAGCGACACCGTCATCGGTTCGGGCTTGGGCGGCAGCCGTCCGCCGCCGACGCCGAAGATGATCGCGAACAGCCCGAGGATCGCGGCGAGGAAATGCGAAATCCCGTTGGGCAGGCCGAGCGGATAGATGCGGTTGCGGCAATAGAGCATCACGTCGGCGAGATAGGCGCCGCCGAGGAACATGCCGAGCACGGGCCGCTCCTCGCCCCCGCTGTCGAGCGCGATGAGCTGGCGTTCGATCACATGATCCTCGAGCCGGCCGCTTTCGACCAGTTCGACGACGCGCTGCAACGCCTTGATCGGATCGCCCTCGGCACCAAGGTCGAGCGCGATCAGATTGGTCTTTCCGTTGGGAAGCACCGCGACCGGCGGCGGCGAGCCGCCGAAATGGTCGCCCGAATAAATTTCGGTGAGCGCGGCCTGCACCGTGCCGTCGCCGCCGTTGATCACGACGACGCGCGGGCCGACCATCGCCATCGTGCGGATGGCCTTTTCGATCTGGTCGACGTCCTCGACCTCATAGTGAAAGATATCGGGGTGCGCCGCGCAATATTCGCGAACCCGCGGCAACAGCGAGCGGTTGCCCGTGGAGCGAGGATTCGAAAGGAGCGCGACGCTGGCCATCTATGGATCACATATATTTCATCGAAATGGAGATCGTCTTGGGGGCTTCCCCGACCGAAAAGGCGGTCTTTTTGTAGCTCGGCTTGCCGAGGTTGAAGACGCTGATCGCGGGGTTGTTCGACATCCCGCCACCATCGGCGCGCAGGTCGGTCTTGCCATTGCCGTTGACGTCGTGACGCACCGCAATGCCGTATACACCGGCTTCGGGCAGCGGCACGCAGACGGTCATCGTTCCCGCACGTGCGGGCACTTCGACACGGGCGAGCCAGCGTCCCTTGGTCAACCAGTCGGCGGCCGTTCCACGATAGCTTTGTACACGAATCTTGCCGGTCGACGCCTTGACGCCGCTGATCTGCACCAGCGTCGACGGACCGCTTCTGCACTTCGACAGATCGTTCGAGATGACCCGGCCTTCGGCCTGCGCCGTTGCGGCGAAAGCCAGCACGGAAACGCCAAGCAGAGCGGATACAAATTTCGACATGACCTCAAAACCTCCAGAGGCTATAGCCATGTCCGCGAGCGCAAAGCGCGCGCCGACACGGGTCCCTGTCGCCCTTGAATCGGCATATCGGAAACAACTGCGGCCAAATCATGGTGATGGGGCGACCAAAGATTGAATAAGCTTCCTGCCATCGACCGCTACATCGCGCGGCTCATCTTCTTCCCGATGCTCGGCACGCTCGTCCTGTCGGCGATGCTGCTCGTGCTCGAAAAAATGCTCCGCCTGTTCGACTTTGTCGCGACCGAGGGCGGCCCGGTCAGCGTCGTGTGGCGGATGCTCGCGAACCTGATCCCCGAATATCTTTCACTCGGCATCCCGATCGGCCTGATGCTCGGGATTCTCCTTGCTTTCCGGCGCCTTGCGACATCGAGCGAACTCGACGTGCTGAAGGGCGTGGGGATGAGTTTCGGGCGGCTGATGCGGATGCCCTATGTCTATGCGATCGCGCTCGCGGCGCTCAATCTCGCGATCGTCGGCTTCATTCAGCCCGTTGCCCGCTACGCCTATGAGGGGCTCCAGTTCGAACTGCGCTCGGGCGCGCTCGGCGCGTCAATCAAGGTCGGCGAATTCACCAAATTGGGCGACCGCATGACGCTGCGGATCGAGGAAAGCTATAACGACGGGCGGAGCTTGCGCGGCATTTTCGTGCGCGGCGACAACAAGGACGGCCAGCGCGTTTCGGCGACCGCAGCGCGCGGACAGTTCCTCGCGACCGACGATCCGAACACGATCATCCTTCGCCTTTCGCAAGGCGTGCTGATCCACGAATCGCCCAAATTCTCGGTGCCGCGCGTCCTGACCTTCGACAATCACGACCTGCCGATCCCGCTGCCCAAGATCGAGGCGTTCCGCCTGCGCGGCGGCGCCGATCGCGAAATGACGATCCCCGAGCTGTTCGTCGCGGGCAAGGACAAGAGCCAGTCGGTCCAGACGCGCCTCGAATCGCGCGCCAATTTCCACTTCCGCATCGTCGAAGTGATGTCGATGTTCCTGATCCCGCTGATCGCGGTCGCGCTCGCCATCCCGCCGAAACGATCGACCTCCTCGCTCGGAGTCTTCCTGTCGATTGTGCTGCTCGTGACCCAGCACAAGATCAACCAATATGCGGAGGATATCGGTGCGCGCGGCGTGATCGACCCGCTCATCGCGCTTTGGGTGCCGTTCCTGCTCTTCTCCGCCCTCGCGATCTGGATGTATTACACCGTCGCGCATGTCCCCGGCGGCCAGCCGATCGGCGCGCTCGAACGCGTCGCGGCGAAGGCGGGGCAGAAGATTCGCGCGATGCTCACGATGTTCCAGCGCAAACCGCGGACGGTGGAGAGCCTGACCTAAATGCACCAGCTCCACTTTTTCCCGTCGCGAACGATGGCGCTCTACGTCGGCCGCCTGTTTCTCGTCCGCTCCTTCTCGATCCTGTTCGCGCTGGTGCTGATCCTCCAGACGCTCGACCTGCTCGGCGAAAGCGGCAAGATCCTTGCGGTCGCGGGCAACAGCGACTCCGACGTCTGGCGCTATGTCGGGATGCGGCTGCCGCAGATCGTCGAGACCTTCCTGCCCTTTTCGGTGCTGCTCGGCACGATTTTGACGATGGTGACGATGAACCAGAACAGCGAGGTCATCGCGATGAAGGCGTCGGGCATGTCGGCGCATCAGGTGCTCGCGCCGTTGTTCCTCGCCGCATTGCTCGTCGCGGGGATCAGCTTCGCGTTCAACGAACGCATCGTCACGCGGTCGACCGCGGCGCTCAGCGCCTGGCAAAAGGTCGAATATAAGAAGGTCCCGAAGGACAGCGGCATACGCACCAACATCTGGGTCCGCGACGGCGACAATCTGATCAACGCCGCGACGGTCGACACCAGCGGCCCGGTGATCACCCTCGGCTATGTGACGATCTATGAACGCACCGGCGGCGTCCTGTCCTCGATGCTGTCGGCCGACAGCGCGCGCGCGGTCGCAGGCGGGTGGGAGATGACCAACGCACGGCGCTTCATGCGGCGCTCGGGCACGCTCGAACCGCTGGGTACGATCGTCGCGGCAAAGGGCGTGCGCCCCGACCAGTTCACGCTGGCGCAGGTCGACGGCGACGAGCTGCCCTTCCTGAAACTCAAATCGGCGATCGACGATCTTGAGGCCGCGGGACGGCCGGTCGACGCGCTGAAGGGCGTGCTGTGGCACAAGATTTCGGGGCCGCTGTCGGCGATATTGATGCCGCTGCTCGGCGCCGTTGCGGCATTCGGCCTTGCGCGATCGGGCAAGCTGTTCATCCGCGCGATCATCGGCATGGGGCTTGGCTTCGCCTATTTCGTCGCCGACAATTTCGCGCTCGCGATGGGCGACCTCGGCGCCTATTCGCCCTTCCTCGCGGCGTGGGGGCCGTTCATATTGTTCGCGCTGATCGGCGAGATGATTTTGATCCGGACCGAGGAATAGGGCGTCAGCTTCCGACCGATAGAGGACGGTCAGCCATCTAAATGGTAGCGCACCAAAGCCCGATTTCGCATTTCGAGCGCGGCGCGCTCAGCGAGACGTTTGCCACTCTCGTGAAACGATAGTTCGTCGGCAGCGGTGGCAAATCCCGATTCTGTAGGGCTGTCATGGTTGAGGGTTGCGTCATATGCGGCCGACCAAACCCTCAGGTCGGCACTGAGTTCCAAGCTCAACTTCAGTTCTTCTGGGTGAATGTTACCTACCTTGTCGGGTTGGTCCCACCACAGCGGGGAACAGCCATAGTCGGCCATAATCTTGATCTGCATGGAACCAAGCTATGTCACTCGACGGCAGCTCACCACCCCAAAACCGACAATCACCCACAGGGTGATCAGGCCGCCGCCCCCTTCGCCGACCCCGCGACCAGATTCATCACCAGCTTCGGCAGACTGTCGTAATTCGCGCCATGATATTGCGAATCGGCGGGCAGCGCGTCCTTCAGGCGGCGGTGCGCCTCACCCAGCGAATGATAGGGCACGCCGGGCAGCAGATGGTGCAGCGCGTGATAGCGCAGCCCGACCGGCGCCCATAATTCGGGCAGCAGGCCCGGCGGCGGCACATTGACGCTGTCGAGGAACTGGCCGGTCACGGTCAGCACCGCGCCGTCATTTTCCCAGAGATGCGCGACGAGTGTGCGGATCTGGTTGAGCACCAGGGTCGCGGCGGCGATCGCGCCGAAAATGACGAGCGCGCGCAGCGGCACCCAGCCGAATACGCCCGCCGCGATCAGCAGGCTCGACCACGCCCACGCGCCGCCTTCCTGCCACGCCCACTGGCGGCGGAACTCGCCTTCGGGCGGCTTGCGGCGGAACATCGGGTTGATGATCATCCCCGAATAGCGTTCGACGACGATCTTGCGCAGCGGCGGGATCAGGAACGACAGCGGGGTGAGCACCGCATAGCGGAAGACGAGCGCAAGCGGCGCGAACGCGGCCGCGACGACGAACAAGGGCACCGTCCACGGCTTCATCAGCGCGAGCGGCAGATATTCGGGATCCTCGACCGTGCCATATTTGGTGCGGTTGTGGTGCAGGCTGTGGATGCCCTCATACATGAACGACGGGATCAGCATCGGCACGCCGACGAGGATGTTCCACGCGAGGCGAAAGCCGGGCAGCGCATTTTTGCGGATATGCGTGAGTTCGTGGATGAAACTGCCCGCGCGGTAGAGCGCGATCACCGAAATCACCGCGGCGACCAGCATCCACGCCGTCGAGGGCGCAAGGATCGCCGCCGCGATGCCGGCATAGCCGACGAAGGCCGAGGCGAGCATATCGGTCCAGTAGATGCGCGCCGACGGCTGCACGAGATCGCGCGTCAGCTCCGAAGCCGCGCGGATCATCGCCATATCGTCCGCGATCGCGGATTTGGGCATCGGCGCTGCGGGGGAGGCCGACAGCCGATCAACAAGGGTATTCATCGTCAACATATCCGGTTCTTGACCATGATTTCATGGCAGCAAAATGGCCGAATGCGGGTCGCCAGCGCCATTTCTATGCCCTAATGCGTCGCCACAAATATAGGACGCCCCTTTCAGGAAACCAGTATGAGCGCCCATAACGAAGGCCCGATCACCATCCACCCGGTCAAGGACAAGGGTGATTTGCGCGAGTTCGTCGAACTCGCCTATCGCCTCAATCGCGGCGATCCCGCGTGGGTGCCGCCGCTGAAGGGCGAGGTTTACGGCCTGCTCACCCCCGGCAAGAACCCATGGTTCGAACATGGCAAGGCGCAATTCTTCCTCGCGCGGCAGGGCGGGCGGACGATCGGCCGCATTTCGGCGCATATCGACAGCCTCGCGCTCGCGCAGCCCGCCGAACAGGGCATGGGGCCCGGCACCGGCAATTGGGGACTGCTCGAAGCCGAAGACGAAGCGTCCACGCAGGCGCTGCTCGCCGCCGCCGAGGACTGGTTGCGGACGCAGGGTATGCACCGCTCGCTCGGCCCGTTGTCGATTTCGATCTGGGACGAACCCGGCCTGCTGATCGAAGGGTTCGACGAGCGCCCGACGGTGATGATGGGGCATAACAGCCCGCTCTATCGTGGCTGGGTCGAGGGCGCGGGCTATCAGCCGGTCAAGCAGCTCTTCAACTATGACGTCGCGATCCGCGACGGCTTTCCGCCGCTGGTCAACCGCATCGTCGCGGCGGGCGAGAAAAATGCGCGCATCCGCATCCGCAAGGTCAACAAACGGCGTTTCGCCGCCGAAGCGGCGCTGATCATGGGCCTGCTCAACGACGCCTGGTCGGACAATTGGGGCTTTGTCCCGCTGACCGACAGCGAGATCGCCTATGTCGGCAAGAAGCTGAAGGACATCGTTTTCGAGGATCTGATCCGCGTCGCCGAAGTCGACGGCGAGCCGGTCGCCTTCATGATCGTGCTGCCGAACATCAACCAGCTCTTGATCGACATGGAGGGATCGCTGCTTCCCTTCAACTGGGCGCGCCTGCTGTGGTGGCTGCGCAAACCGCAGAGCCATATCCTGCGCGTGCCGTTGATGGGCGTCGCGAAGAAACTGCAGAACAGCCGGATGGCGAGCACCCTCGCCTTCATGATGATCGAATATATCCGCCGCGACGCGGTGCGCGATTATGGAACCGAGCGCGGCGATATCGGCTGGGTGCTCGACGACAATCAGGGAATGAACGCCGTCGCCGACGCGATCGAGGCCAAGGTCAACCGCGTGTACCAGATTTACGACAAAGCGCTGGTCTAGGCGCGCCGTGCTCAAAGTCATCGCGCAGGATTTCATCGAACCCGATGCCGTCGATATCGTCCTGCCCTTCTATCGCGAGCTGGTCGAAAAGACGCGGATGGAGCCGCTGTGCATCGCCTATGACCTGTTCGAAGATCAGAAGGAGCCCGGCCACTTCATCTTCATCGAGGAATGGCCCGATCGCGCGGCGCTCGATATCCATTGCCAGTCGGAACATTTCACCCGGCTGATCCCGCTGATCAACGCGCATCAGCGGAAAGACGGGACCTTCCTTCTGATGGATATGGTCGCGTGATGCTTCCGGCGCGCGGCTAAGCCGGAACGAAGCGCCCGCCGCGCGCTGGGACAGCTTTGCGACAAATGCGGGCCATCGTGCGTTGGAGGCACGGAAAGGCATTGTCATGGCAGTCGAATATCTTGCCGCCAGTCGCTTCGGCCTCGGCCGCCGGTTCGACGATCCGGCGATCGATGACCCGAAAGCCTGGCTGACGCGCCAGATCGGCGATTATGATCCCGCGCCGCCCGCGCTGGCGGGGCTCGCCGGACGCGAAGCAATCGCGGCCGCCTATGCCGAATATCGCGACGAGCGGCAGGCGATGCGCCGCGAGGCGAACGACGCGGCGATGCGCGACGACGACCCGATGTCCGACGCGATGCGCCGGATGGCGCGCGCCGGCTTTCGCCGCCATTATGCCGAAGCCGCGGGGGCCCGCCTCGCCGCCGCGGTCGCGACCCCGACCCCCTTCGCCGAGCGGCTCGTCCATTTCTGGACGAACCATTTCGCCGTGTCGGCGGACAAGCAGACCGTCATCGGCTTCGCGGGCAATTACGAGAATGAAGCGATCCGTCCGCATATCATGGGCAAATTTTCGGATCTGCTGGTCGCCGCGGTCCGCCATCCCGCGATGCTGCTCTATCTCGATCAGGCGCAAAGCTTTGGCCCCGATAGTCCGTTTGCAACGCGGGTTCGCAATCGCGGCAACCGGCAGGCGCCTGGACTCAACGAAAATCTGGCGCGCGAGATATTGGAGCTGCACACGCTGGGCGTACGGACCGGCTATACGCAGACCGACGTAACAAGCTTTGCGAGAGCGCTCACCGGCCTGACCGTCGCGGGTCTCGGCCGCGGCGCGGGGCAGCGGCTGATGCCCGCCAATGCGACGCCCGGCGCAACCTTGTTCGTCGACCGGCTCCACCAGCCGGGCGCGCAGACGATCCTCGGCAAACGGTACGACCAGCCCGGTGCGCGGCAGGCCGAAGCCGTGCTGCGCGACCTTGCCGTCCACCCCGCGACGGCGCGTCATGTCGCGACCAAGCTCGCGCGCCATTTCACCGGCGACGAACCGCCCGCATCGCTCGTCGACCGCCTCGCACAGGATTTTGAAAAGACCGGCGGCAATCTGCCCTCGCTTTACCGGACGCTGATCGCCTCGCCCGAACCATGGGCGGCGGCGCCGGCGATGTTCAAATCGCCGTGGGACTGGACGGTATCGATGCTGCGCGCGCTGAAAGCACCCGCGTTCGGCGAGCGGCAGAATATCGCCGCGATGTTCACCCAGCTCGGCCAGCCGGTGTGGCGCCCGGGATCGCCCGCGGGCTATGACGACAAGGTTGCGACCTGGGCGGGATCGGCGGCGCTGATGCAGCGCGTCGAACTCGCCAGCCGTATCGCGGCACGGATCGGCGACCGCGCCGACGCACGCCAGCTCGCGCCGCTCGTCCTCGCCGACGCGCTCACCCCCGACACCGCGCAGGCGATCGCACGCGCCGACAGTCCCGGACAGGGGCTCGCGATGCTGTTCGCCAGCCCGGCCTTCCTGCGGAGATAGACGATGATCCTTTCACGCCGCTCGATCATCCTGTCGGGGATCACCGTCGCCGCCGCGGGCGCCCTCCCCGGTTTTGCCTATGCCGCCGCGGGTACCCCGAAACGGCTGGTCTTCATCATCCAGCGCGGCGCCGCCGACGGACTCGCCACCGTCGCGCCGACCGGCGACCCCGCCTTCGCCGCCGCGCGGCGCGCGATGGCCGACGAAACGGCGGGCGGCGCCAAGCTCGACGCCATGTTCACGCTCCACCCCTCGCTGGCGCAGACCGCGAGCCTCTATACAGGGAAGCAGGCGCATTTCGCCCATGCCGTCGCGACCGCCTATCGCGACCGGTCGCATTTCGACGGGCAGAATATGCTCGAGGGTGGCGGCGCGCGGCCCTACGGCCGCGACGACGGCTGGGTCGGGCGGCTGCTCACTCTGCTCCCCGCCGCCGAGCGCGACGCGATCGCGATCGCCCCCGCGGTACCGCTCGCGCTGCGCGGGACGGTGCAGGTCGGAACCTATGCGCCGAGCCGCCTGCCGCAGGCCGACGCCGACCTGATCGCGCGGCTGACCGCGATGTACGCGAACGACGCGCTGCTCCATCCGCTGTGGGACAGCGCGGTGAAGACGCAGGAACTGGCGAGCGATATCGGCGGCAACAACGGCCGCAACGGCGCCGACCTCGGTAAGCTCGCCGCCTCGCTGATGCTCCCCGCCGACGGTGCACGCGTGATGATGGTCGAAACCGGCGGCTGGGACACGCACAGCGCCCAGCGCGGCCGGCTCACGGCGCAGCTTCGCGGGCTCGACCAGCTCGTCGGCGCGCTGCAAACCGGCCTCGGACCCGCGTGGAACGACACGCTGGTGATCGTCGCAACCGAATTCGGCCGCACGGTCGAGGTCAACGGCACCGGCGGCACCGACCATGGCACCGCGTCGACCGCGATGCTGCTCGGCGGCGGATTGGCGGCGGGCGGCAAGGTGTCGGCCGACTGGCCGGGGCTCGGCACCCCGGCGCGCTACGAAGGCCGCGACCTCAAACCGACGCGCAGCCTCGAAAGCGTGATCGCGGGCGCGGTCGCGCATCATTATGCACTCGACCCGAAGCGGGTGATGACGACGCTTTACCCCGACGCTTAGGGCTGCTTCGGCGATACCGAAGCAGAGCGGCACCGGCCCGCTCCCCCACCCGGCCTCCCCAACGATAGTAGCCTATGGGAGGCCGGGTGGGGGAGCGGGCTGGTGCCGCCTTCCACGTGTGTGGAAGAAACTTACGCCAGCACCGCCCAGGTCGGCGCGTGGTCGCTCGCCTTCTCGCGGCCGCGATGATCCTTGTCGACGCCCGCGTCGACCAGCCGGTCGGCGAGCGCAGGACTGAGCAGCAGATGATCGATGCGGAATCCATGATCGCGCTGCCAGCCACCCGCCTGATAGTCCCAGAAGGTCCAGACGCCGCCGGCCGGATAGCGGCTGCGGATCGCGTCGGTCCAGCCGTCGCCGAGCATCCGGAACCACGCGTCGCGCGATTCGGGCTGCATCAGCGCGTCGGTCGACATCGCGCGCGGGTCCCACACATCGTCGTCGTGCGGGATGACGTTATAATCGCCCGTGAGGATCGCCGGAATTTCGGAGGCGAGAAGGAATTTCGCGCGCTCGCGCAGCCGCGCCATCCAGCGCAGCTTGTAATCGAATTTCGGTCCCGGCTGGGGGTTGCCGTTAGGAAGGTAAATCGACGCGACGCGGACCCCCTGAACGTCGGCCTCGAGGTAGCGCGACTGTTCGTCCTCCGCTTCCCCTGCGAGCCCGCGCTGCACCTCGACCGGCTGCGTCCCCTTCGCGAGGATCGCGACGCCGTTGAAGCCCTTCTGCCCGTGATAGAGGAAGCCATAGCCCGCCGCCTCGATCTCCTTCGTCGGCATCGTCTCGTCGCTCGATTTCAGTTCCTGCAGGCAGGCGACATCGGGCTGCGTTTCCTCGAGCCATTCGACGAGGCGCGGCAAACGGGCCTTGATCCCGTTGATATTGAAGGTGGCGATTTTCATCGGCTTGCTATGCCAGCAAGCACGCCGCTGCGAAAGGCGTCAGATCGAGAAGCTCGATCCGCAGCCGCAGCCCGAAGCGGCGTTGGGGTTTTCGACCTTGAACGACGATCCGCCAAGCGAATCGACGAAATCGACGACGCAGCCGCGGACAAGATCGATGCTCACCGGGTCGACGACCAGCTTCACCCCGTCGGTTTCGGTGACGATATCATCGGCATCGATACTTTCGGCGAGGCCGAAGCGATAGGTGAAGCCCGAACAGCCGCCGCCATCGACCGCGAGGCGGAGCGCGGCGTCGGTGTCGCCCTTACGTGTCGCAATCCAGCGGACGCGCGCCGCGGCGGCGGGCGAGAGGGTGATATCGGAAAGCTGCGTGGCCATGACCGCTAGATAGGAGCCTTGTGCGCAAATAAAAAGGGCGCCTCGACGGTGACCCGCCTGGCGCCCCTCCTCTCCGACCCAGGAAAGCTAGTTATTCGGGACCGCCCATCGCGACATTCTTGCCGGTGATCGCCGCGATCGCCATCTGGTCCGAGCGAACGAACGGCATCGGATTGACCGGCGCGCCTTCGATGCGGACTTCATAATGGAGGTGGTTGCCGGTCGAACGGCCGGTCGAACCGACGTAACCGAGGATGTCGCCCTTTTTGACCTGCTGGCCGGGGTTCACGATGTACGAGGACATGTGGCCGTAGCGCGTCTGGATGGCGTTGCCATGTTCGACTTCGACATAATTGCCGTAGCCGCCGAGGCGCTGGGCGCGGCCGACGATGCCGTCGGCGGTTGCATAGATCGGGGTTCCGCGCGGCGCCGGAATGTCGATGCCATTGTGGCGGGCGACCTTGCCGGTGACCGGGTGAACGCGCATCCCGTACGACGACGACAGCGACATCTGGTCGATCGGACGGCGCGAGGGGACTGCGACGCCAAGCGACGCGGTCAGGCCGGTGTCGAGGCGCTTCCACGCCTGAAAAATCGCACGGGCTTCGCTGTCTTCGCCGGTCGACGGAACGCCAGCGGTAAAGCTGTCGTCATCGGGTTCGTCGGGAACGACAATGCCGGCATCGGCGCTGGTTTCGGCAGCGTGGACGGCCGGTGTGGCCAGTCCGAAACATGCTGCCGCGCAGAGAATCGCGACTTGGTGCAACTTCTGCGCCAGAAGAGTGTTAATCAAAACGACGACCCCGCATTTGCCATGTCGCCAAAGTCCGGAAAAGGGCCTTGGCGCCGGTGTTTTTCAGGTTTTGGATGATTGCTCATCCCCCGCGGAAGCCTGTGTGCTGTTCCAATCCTTATGAAGCAATAACAGCGTAGAATTCTTGCGTTAAACCGGCGTCGTGGCGCGCCGAGTCGTTGAACGGAGGCTTCAGCGAGCCCCGGAAGCGCGATTTTACGAGGCCCTGCCACGTTTCAACGACGTTGAATCCCCTTTCATCGCACTTCCAGCCGAACCACGCTGTGCCGGCGCTCACATGCCGGATTTCATCATTGTAAATACGCGATAAAATCTTCGCCGATGCCTCGTCACCGGCCGCACGGAAGCGCTCGAGGGTTGACGGCGTGACGTCAAGTCCGCGCGCTTCGAGCACCATCGGCACGATCGCGAGCCGCGCCAGCACATCATCCGCCGTGTCCTCCGCCGATTCCCACAATCCAGCGTGCGCGGGCAGCGCGCCATAATAGCTGCCGAGCTGGCGGAGGCGACGATCGAGCAAGGCGAAATGCATCGCCTCGTCGGCCGCAACGCCGATCCAGTCATCGACGAATTCGCGCGGAAATTCACTGCCGAACCGGCCAATCAGGTCGACCGCGAGGTCGATCGCGACGAATTCGATATGCGCGAGCGCGTGGAGCAGCGCGATCCGGCCGCGCGCCGACCCGCCCTTGCCGCGCTTGGGCATCGCATTCGGCGGAAGCAGCTCGGGTGCCGCGGGCCATGCGGGCCGGTCGGGCATCGCCGTGTCGCAGCGATGATCGAGTTCGCCGCGCCGCCACGCCCGCGCCATACCGCGCGCCGCGCGGCGTTTGCCGTGCGGGTCGGGCGTCAGCAGGACCGCACGCGCGGCTTCACCCAAAGTCGTCATGTCAAATCGCTTTTGCCGCCTCCAGCACCGCGTCGGCATGGCCCTTCACGCGCACCTTGCGCCACTCTTTGGCGAGCTTGCCGTCGGCGCCGAACAGGAAGGTCGACCGCTCGATCCCCATATAGGTGCGGCCGTAATTCTGCTTTTCGACCCAGGTGCCGAACGCCTCGCACACCGCGCCATCCTCGTCGGAGGCGAGGCGGACGGTCAGGCCATATTTGTCGCGGAACTTGCAGAGCTTTGCCGGCGCATCGCGCGAGACCGCCAGCACCTGCGCGTTCAGATGCGCAAATTCGGGCGCGAGGCGGGTGAAGTCCTGCGCCTCGGTCGTGCAGCCCGGCGTATCGGCCTTGGGATAGAAATAGACGATCAGCGGCGCGCCCTTCATCGCGGCGAGGTCGATTGCCGCACCATCGGCATCGAGAAGTTTGACCGCGGGAATCGCATCGCCGATCTGGGGGCCGCTCATTGTCCTGTCTCCTGCTGTGGGGGTACGGCAGGCCGAATCGAAGCCCACCAGTCTGCGATCTCCTGCCGCGCCGCATCATGCGCGGCAAGCAGTTGCGGCCAGCCGGGCTCGCCGCATGCGGCCGCGACGAGTTGCCGTGCCGCGGCGGTCGGCGGCTCGCCTTCGGGCGCGGTCAGTCGCAGCATCACGAGCATCCGCGCGAGCAGGCCGTGCGCGTCGCAGACCTCGGGCGGCGCCAGCCCCGCCGCCTTCAGGCACGCCAGCGCCGCGGCGATATTCGGGTCGTGACACTGCCCGCTCGCAAGCTGCGTCACCTGCATCGCGAATTCGAGGTCGACGAGCCCGCCCGGCCCGCCCTTGATGTCGAGTGCGCCCTTTGGCGGTTTGTGCGCGGCGATCTTGCCGCGCATGTCGGCGGCATCGGCCGCAAGCTTCGCGGGATCGCGCGGGATCGTGAGCAACTCGGCGATAATGCGCCCAACCTCCGCTTTCGCCGCATCCGAACCATAGACCGGCCGCGCACGGAGCAGCGCCATATGCTCCCACGTCCACGCCTCTTCGCGCTGATAGCGTTCGAAGCTGTCGAGCGTGACGACGAGCGGGCCTTGCGCGCCCTGCGGCCGGAGGCGCGTATCGACGTCATAGAGCTTGCCCGCGGCGGTCGGCACCGACATCGCCGCGGTCACGCGCTGCGCGAGGCGGTTGTAATAGGTCGTCGCGCCGAGCGGGCGCGGCCCGTCGGATTCGGCGAGATGGTCGCCGGTGAACAGATAGATAAGGTCGAGGTCCGATGCGTGGGTCAGCGCCCGGCCGCCGAGCCGCCCGAGCGCGAGCACGACCAGTTCGCTGTCGGGGACGCGCCCGTGCGCCGCGACGAATTCGGCCACCGTCGCATCGGCAAGCACCTGCAGCGCGGTTTCGGCGAGTTCGGAATAACCGCACGCGATCGTCAGCGGGTCGGTCGCACCCGCGATCAGCTGCACGCCATAAGCGAAGCGCCGCTCACCGACGCGGTCGCGCACACGGTCGAGCAGCCGTTCATAGTCGAGCCCCGCAAGCCCCGACGCCCATTCGGCGCGTAGCTCGGCCTTGTTCGCCGGCGCCTCGAACGCGCGCTTGTCGATCAACCCCTCGATCAGCTCGACGCGCGCACCCAGCGCCTCGGCGAGCGTCGGCGCCAGCGACAAGGTGCGCGTCGCGATTTTGGCGAGTTCGGGCTGCGCCGCGAGCAGGTGGAAGAAGTTGATCGCGCTCGGCAAGCCCCCGACGAGCTTGTCGAAGCGCAGCAGCGTCGCCTGCGGATCGGGCGCCGCGCCCAGCGCCTTGACCAGTTCGGGCAGCACCGTTTCGAGCGCGCCCTGCGCCGCCGGGCTGCGCAGCGCGCGCAGCTTGCCACCGCGCCATTCGGCGATCGTACGCAGCGCCGCATCGGGCGGATCGAAACCCGCCGCCGTCAATTGCGCTGCCAGCCCCGCCTCGTCGCGCGGCAAGCCCGCGGTCACCGCGCGCTCGGCGACGAGCCGGTCGTAACAGGCGCCGACGTCGGTGACGACGGGCGCCAGCGCGGCGAGCAAAGCCGCGCCGTCGGCTTCGCCGTCGAGCCGCGCGACGCAATCGAGCGCCGCCTCCTGCGTGGGCAGGCTGTGCGTCTGCTGATCCTCGATCATCTGCAACCGGTGTTCGATCCGGCGCAGCACCGCATAATGGTCCGACAGCCGGGTCGCGACTTCGGGTTCGACGCGCCCCGCCGCGGCGAGCGCGGCAAGCGCATCGACCGTCGCGGGCACGCGAAGCGACGGATCGCGCCCGCCATAGATGAGCTGGTGGACCTGCGCGAAAAACTCGATCTCGCGGATACCGCCGCGCCCGCGCTTGAGGTCGAAGCCGGGGCCGAAGGCCTGACCCTGCGCGAAATGGTCGCGGATCCGGTCGCTCATCGCGCCGATTTCCTTGAGCTGCCGGAAATCGAGGCTGCGGCGCCAGATGAAGGGCTGGATCGCGGCCAGGAAATTCTCGCCCAGCGCGCGATCGCCCGCCGACGCGCGGCTGCGGATGAACGCCGCCTGCTCCCACGCCAGCGCTTCGGACTCATAATAGGAAATCGCCGCACTCTCGGGGAGCACGATCGGCGTCACCTCGGGATGCGGGCGCAGGCGCAAATCGACGCGCAGCACATGCCCGTCGCCGGTGCGCGCCGACAAAATCTCGGTCATCCGCCGCGCGATCCGCACCGCTGCCTCGCCGGGATCGTCGCGCTGCCGGCGCGGCAGCGTTTCGGGATCGAAAATCAGGATCGGGTCGATGTCGGACGAATAATTCAGCTCGTAACTGCCGAGCTTGCCGAGCGCGATCACCGAAAGCCCGCGCGGCTCTTCGCCGGGCACGCGCTCGGCAAAGGCCGCGGCGAGCGCCGCGTCGCACGCCCGGTCGGCAAAATCCGAGAGCAGCCGCGTCGTCGTCGCCACATCATGCTCGCCCGACAGGTCGCCGAGCGCGAGGAGCAGCGCCATCCGCCCGCGCCACTGGCGCAGCGTCCGCATGATATCGTCGTCCACTGCGGGCGCGGCGACATCGGCCAGCGCGGCATCGGTGCCGTCGGTCAGGAAACGGTCGACGTCGCAGGGATGGAGTTCGGCCAGTCGCGCCAGAAACGGCGCATGCGCAGCAAGCCGGTCGAACGCCGACTGGCGGCGGGAAGCGTCCTCGGGTGTCATCGCCTCGCCCTATCACCCGCGCCGCGGCGCGTGACAAGAGCGAGAGCCGGCACGCGCCGCGAGGTCAGGCCGGAATCGTCGATTCGTCGAAGAACAGCACCTGTGAAATCGCCGCGCGCAGCGTCGCGGGCTGGTACGGCTTGGTCAGCAGGAACGCCGGTTCGGGCCGGTCACCGGTGAGCAGCCGTTCGGGAAAGGCCGTGATGAAGATGACCGGCACCTTCACTTCGGTCAGGATTTCCTGCACCGCCTCGATCCCCGAACTGTTGTCGGCGAGCTGGATGTCGGCGAGCACGAGGCCGGGCTGATGCTTCTGCGCCTCGTCGACCGCCTCGCGGTGCGTCGTCGCGACGCCGACGACATCGTGGCCGAGTTCGCGGACGATCATTTCGATGTCCATCGCGATGATCGGCTCATCCTCGATGATCAGGATGCGCGCGCGTGTCTGGCGGTCGATCTCGTCGGTCGCGTCGGCAATCAGCGCGCGCACCGTCTCGGCATCACGGCCGATGATGCGGCCCGTGTCCTCGAAGCTGAAACCCTCGACCGCGGTCAGCAGCAACGCCTGCCGCGCGAGCGACGGAATGCGGCGCAGCCGTGCGTCGGCGATCGCAATCTCGGTCAGCGTGCCGTCATCCTTCGCCGCGGCCTGTTCGGCGATCAGCCCGAAATTGTCGTGGATCATGCGATAGAGCTGGACCCGCAAATCGGCGCCGGTGTCGACCGCGCCGGGGTTCGCGACCAGCGTTTCGAGCAGCCGTGCGACCAGCGCATCGCCGCTCTGCTGGTTTCCGGAAATGGACCGGCCATAACGCCGCAGATACGGGAGATGCGGCGCAACCCACTGACCCAATGACATATTCTATCTCCTGAAAGCGGCGGAATCCGGGGCGAACGCGTCCGGAAAAGGGACAAATCCGTACGCTTCCCCGCCCCGCATCCTATATATTTCGACGTTATGGAACGATTTAACCGCAAATTGGTTTCATGGGGAAGGAACAAACGCGCCATTGCTCTTTGGTGTACGCGCGGTTAGCAAAAGGCCCCATGTCCAGCGGAAGCGCCCATAATGTCGTCTAAAACCGGTTCGCCGCGCGGCGAAACCTCCGGCAAGGACGCGGATAAAAAACCTTCCGCCAAGGAGCAGGACGTCAACGGCGCCCTGCGCCGCGCCTATGAATCGACCGTCGACGAGACGATTCCCCAGTCCCTGCTCGATTTGCTGAGCAAGCTCGACTGACCTAGCCCTTGTAGCGTGCGTCGAAATCGCGCTGGAAAACCGCGAACGTCCCCGCCGCGATCGCGTCGCGCATCCCCTGCATCAGATCCTGATAGAAATGCAGATTATGCTGCGTCATCAGCATCGCGCCGAGCATCTCGCCCGACCGCACGAGATGATGCAGATAGGCGCGCGACCAGGTCGTGCAGACGGGGCAAGCGCATGACGGATCGAGCGGCCCGCTATCCTCGGCATGCTTCGCGTTGCGGATGTTGACCGGGCCATCCCACGTGAATGCCTGCCCGTTGCGGCCCGACCGCGTCGGCAGCACGCAATCGAACATATCGACCCCGCGCGCCACCGCGCCGACCAGATCGTCGGGTTTGCCGACCCCCATCAGGTAACGCGGCTTGTCGGCGGGGAGCTGGCCCGGCGCGAAGTCGAGCACGCCGAACATCGCTTCCTGCCCCTCGCCCACCGCGAGCCCGCCGATCGCATAGCCGTCGAAGCCGATGTCGGTGAGCGCGGCGGCCGAGCGCGCGCGCAGTTTCTCGTCGAGCGAGCCCTGCTGGATCCCGAACAGCGCCGAGCGTGCGGCATGGTCCTCGCCCGCATCGAAACCCGCGCGGCTGCGCGCCGCCCAGCGCATCGAGCGCTCCATGCTCGCCTCGGCGCGCTTTCCATCGACACCGTTCGGCGGGCATTCGTCGAACGCCATCACGATGTCGCTGCCGAGCAGACGCTGGATTTCCATCGAGCGTTCGGGGGTCAGCATGTGGCGCGAGCCGTCGAGGTGGCTCCTGAACGCAACGCCCTCTTCGCTCTGTTTGGTCAGCGCCGACAGGCTCATCACCTGATAACCGCCGCTGTCGGTCAGGATCGGCCGGTCCCAGCCCATGAATTTGTGCAGACCGCCCAGCCGCGCCATCCGCTCGGCGGTCGGGCGCAGCATCAGATGATAGGTGTTGCCGAGAATGATGTCCGCCCCCGTCGCGCGCACCTCGGCAGGCCGCATCGCCTTTACCGTCGCGGCGGTGCCGACCGGCATGAAGGCGGGGGTGCGGATTTCGCCGCGCTGCATCCGGATCACACCCGTGCGCGCGGCGCCGTCGGTCGCGGCGACATGAAAAGCGAATCTGTCGGTCATGGCGCGCGCCTATGGCGGCGCGCGGGTCAAAAGTCGAGGCCGGGCGGTCACGCCTTCGCGTGTTCGCTCGACGGCTCCTCCCCGGCCGCCTTCGCCTTTTCCTTCGGTTTTTGCTTTTCGAATATCCTGATCAGCTCGCGCTTCTTGGTGTCCGACAGGCCCTTTTCGGCCTGCGGGAACATCTCTTCCTCCTCCTCGTCGATGTGGTGGAGGTAGCGGTCCTTCATCGTGCGGAAGCGTGTGAGCCAGCCGGTCGAGGAAAAATCCATCTCGTACAGCTCGGTCAGATAATCCTCGATCTCCTTATGCTCGGCGACGCTGTGCTGCGCTTCGTCGCGAAGATCCGGGTTCGCGAGCATCGTCGCGTAGAGCGACATCTCCTCCGACGCCGCGTGCGCGGTCACCTCGACGCGAAAGGTTTCGAACAGAGTGCGACGTTCGTCGCTGTCGCCCTGCGTCGCATCGATCCGGTCAAGGAGTTCGCGGTGCCGGTCGTGATCGGCCTTCAGCCGCGCAAAGATTTTGGTCTCGCTCATGTCGGTCTCCGTCCGTTGGCGGTCGGAGACAAAACGGTTCAGCGCCCGCGGAGTTCCGGCGTCACGCCGCCTTCCAGTCGGCGGTGGTTGTGAACGACGGCAGCGCGAGCGCGCCCGTCTGCTGCGCGGCCGCGGCGATCAGATAGGGCGAGACGCGGTGCCGCGTACACAGCCCGCCATTGCCGTCGCTGACCATCGTCTGTTCGAATTCGACGCCTTGCTGATGCTTCATCGACCGCCGGACGGTCGCGGTGACGAGCTGGCCCTCGCCGAAATCGATGACGAAGCGCGTACCGACGGGGACGTCCAATATGCCTTCGATAAAGGCGCCCGTGGCCGACAGGTTGCGGATGACGACGCCATAGCGGTGATTGTCGTGGATCGCGCCGACCTTGCGGAACAGCGAGAAGCGATCGTTGCGCTGGCGCGCCGGCCCCGCGGGCTTGATCGTCCACGATCCGGCTTCGGCATGTTCGAGCAGTTCGGCCTGCGGCACCGCCTTGCTGTAGACATAGCCCTGGACGTGGCTGACGTTGAGCTTGCGGACGAGGTCGAGCTGGTCGAGCGATTCGATGCCCTCGGCGGTCGTCTCCATCTCCAGCGCCTCGGCGAGCGCGACGATCGCGGCGATGATCGCGCCGTTGCGCGACCCCGGAATCGTCGCATCGCGGACAAAGCTCTGGTCGATCTTGATCTTGTCGAACGGCGCCGATTGCAGATAGCCGAGCGACGAATAGCCGGTGCCGAAATCGTCGAGCGCGAGCCGCACGCCGAGACCCTTCAACGCCTTGAACATCCGGCTCGTTTCCGCCGAATCGGCGAGGAACACGCTTTCGGTGATTTCGAGCTCGAGCCGGTCGGGCGCGAGCCCCGTCGCCGCCAGCGCGTTCGCGACGATCTTGGGCAGATCGGGGTTCGCAAACTGGATCGGCGAGACATTGACCGCGACGCGCATCTCGCCCGGCCACCGCGCCGCATCCTCGCACGCCTTGCGCAGCACCCATTCGCCGAGCGGCCAGATCAGATTGGCTTCTTCGGCGATCGGGATGAATACGGCGGGAGATATCCTCCCCCGCTCGCGGTGCGTCCAGCGGACGAGCGCCTCGACCCCCGTCACCATGTCCGACCGCGAATGGACGACGGGCTGATAACCCAGTTCGATCTCGCCGCGCGCGAGCGCGTCGCGCAGATCCTCTTCGAGCACGCGCCGGTCCTCGGCCGCCTGATGCAGGTCGCTCGAATAAAAGGCGAAGCGGCCGCGGCCATTGCCCTTTGCGGCGTAAAGCGCGAGGTCGGCGTTGCGCACGAGATCGTCGCTGCTAAGCCCGTCGAAGGGCGCGATGGCGACGCCCACCGACACCCCGATGATGCAACGGCTGCCCTCGACCGAATAGGGCTGCGACAGGCTGGCGATGATCTCGGCCGCCATGTCGCCCAGTTTGCCGCGATCCTCGATGTCGGGGAGGATGATCTGGAACTCGTCGCCACCGAGGCGGCTGACCATCTCGCGGTCGCCGACGATCTTCAGCAGGCGCTCGGCGACCTGCTTCAGCAGCGCGTCGCCCGCCGGATGGCCGAGCGTGTCGTTGACCTGCTTGAAGCGGTCGAGGTCGAGCAGCATGGTCGCGCACGACCGCTGCTGCTGCACGAAGGCTGCCAGCGTCGCCTCCAGCTTTTTGGAGATATGGAAACGATTGGCCAGCCCGGTCAGCGAGTCATAGAGTGCGAGGCGCGAGGCATCCTCGGCGGAGCGGCGCTGCGCGGTGATGTCGGTGCCGCTGCCGCGATATCCGGCGAATTTGCCGCCGCCGTCGAATTGCGGACAGCCCGAAATCGCCCACCAGCGATCGTCGCCCTCGAACGCGCTGCGCAGCGGCAATTCGTCGAACCGCGACTGTCTGGTCAGCAGGAACGGCAGCGTGCGCTGGCGTTCGCCATGGCTGTCGACCGGCAGGAACAGGTCGACAAGCGGCGTACCGAGCAGCGCCCCGCTCGTGCGTCCCATCAATTGCGCGACCGAATCGGTGATATAGGTGAGCCGCCCCCCGGCATCGGTCGACCAGAACCACCCCTGACCGCTTTCCTCGTAATTGCGAACGAGCAGGAGCGCATCCGCGGCCGCAAGCGCCGATTCAGCTTCGGCGCGCGGCGGCGCGAGGCGCACCCCGATCTTCCCGAAAAATCCGCGTTCGGCGCCGCCCGGCACTCATGGTCCCCTGTCGCGATCCGGGCGGGGCGCCGGATCATCGTGCTACATTGTCATATTGGTCCCCACCAACAGGGGCGATTTGCCTGAAATCCCTTGCGAATCCGTAAATGCCCGGCCGCTCAGGGGCGCATCGATCCTGTTTCGATGAAGCGCTGGTGCCATGATAACGCCTCGGTCAGCAGCGACGGCGCATGTTTGCCGTAAGAGGAAACCAGCGCGCGGGCGTAATAATCCTCGAGCATCGGCCGGAAATCCGGATGTGCGCATTTTTCGATAATCAGCGCCGCGCGCTGTTTCGGCGCGAGCCCGCGCAGATCCGCCAGCCCCTGCTCGGTCACCAGCACCTGCACATCCTGCGTGATATGATCGACGTGACTGACCTGCGGCACGATCGCCGAAATCGCGCCGCCCTTCGCCGTCGAGGGCGTCATGAAGATCGAAACAAACGCGTTGCGCGCAAAATCGCCCGACCCGCCGATGCCGTTCTGAATCCGCGACCCCATGATGTGCGTCGAATTGACGTTGCCATAGATATCGGCCTCGATCAGCCCGTTCATCGCGATACAGCCGAGGCGGCGAATCAGTTCGGGATGGTTGCTGATTTCCTGCGGGCGCAGGATCATCCGGTCGCGATATCGCGCCATGTCGGCGTTGACCCGCAGCGCCGCCTCGGGCGACAGCGAAAAGGCGGTCGCCGACGCCATGCGCAGCTTTCCCGCGTCGATCAGGTCGAGCATCCCGTCCTGGATGACTTCGGTATAGGCGGTCATATTTTCGAACGAGCTGTCGACCAGCCCGGTAAGCACCGCGTTGGCGATGTTCCCGACCCCAGACTGGATCGGCAGCAGCGACGCAGGCATTCGGCCCATCGCCACTTCGTGCGCGAAAAAGTCGAGCAGGTGCCCCGCGATCGCCCGCGCCGCGCCATCGGGCGGGGTAAAGGGCAGGTTGCGGTCGGGCAGGTCGGTCACGACGATTGCGGCGATCTTGTCGAGGTCGCAGCGGAACAGCGGTTCGCCGATACGATCGTCAGGACGCACCAGCGGAATCGGCACGCGGTCGGGCGGCAACCGGGTGCCGTAATAAATGTCGTGCATCCCCTCGAGCGCCGGATTCTGCCAGCTGTTCACCTCGAGGATGATCCGGTCGGCGCGGTCGATCCACGTCTTGTTGTTGCCCACCGACGAGGAGGGGATCAGCCCGCCGTCGGCGGTGATGCCCGTCACCTCGATCACCGCGGTATCGAGCGGCCCGAGAAACCCCTGCCACGCCATCGGCGCGACCTGGCTCAGGTGCATGTCGAAATAGTTCATCTCGCCGCGGTTGATCTTTTCGCGCGCGACGGGGTCGCTGTTGTAAGGCAGGCGAAATTCGATCCCGTCGGCCCTGGCGAGCGCGCCGTCGAGTTCGGGACCGGTCGAGGCGCCGGTCCACACGCGCACGCGAAACGGGTTGCCCGCCGCATGTTCGGCCTCGATCCGGGCAGCGAGCGCGATCGGCACCGCTTTGGGATAGCCCGAACCGGTAAAGCCGCTCATCCCCACGGTCGTTTCAGGACCGATCAGCGCGGCTGCAGCGTCGGCGCTCATGATCCTGCCATGCAGTCCGGGCGGAGCGATTCGGCTGTTCGTCATGGTGACGTCCCTTTCATGGCTGGCCTTTCATGGCTGGCGGCGTGCTACGCCGCGCGGGTGCCGGCCGATGGCCCCGGCGCTTCGACTATACCGCCGCCGACCTGCCCCGGCAGCATCTTTGCCATTATCGCTTCGGCAGCAACAGGCTCGCGTCGCCATAGCTGTAAAAGCGATAGCCTTCGCCGATCGCATGGGCATAGGCCGACTGCATCACGTCGAGCCCCATCAGCGCACTGACCAGCATGAACAGGGTCGAGCGCGGCAGGTGGAAATTGGTCATCAGCCCGTCGATCGCCCTGAAGCGGTAGCCGGGGGTGATGAAGATCGCTGTGTCGCCCGCGAAAGGCGCGATCGTGCCGTCGTCCTCTGCCGCGCTTTCGAGCAGGCGAAGGCTGGTGGTGCCGACCGCGATCACGCGGCCGCCCGCAGCGCGCACCGCATTGAGCCGCGCAGCCGTATCGGCCTCGATCCGCCCCCATTCGGCGTGCATGACATGGTCTTCGGTGTCGTCGGCCTTCACCGGCAGGAAAGTGCCCGCGCCGACATGCAGCGTCAGCGTTTCGCTCGCGACACCCGCGGCGGCCAGCGCAGCGAGCAGGCCGGGCGTGAAGTGCAGCGCGGCGGTCGGCGCCGCGACCGCACCGTCTTCGCGCGCAAACATCGTCTGGTAATCGCTGCGGTCGTCCTCGTCGGTGGCCCGCTTGCCCGCGATATAGGGCGGCAGCGGCATCGTGCCGGCGCGTTCGAGCAGGACTTCGACCGGTTCGTCGCCGGCAAAGGCGAGGATGAAGCTGCCGTCGGCGAGCCGTTCCTCGGCGACCGCTTCGACCCCGGCGCCGAAATCGACGCTCTCGCCGACGCGCAGCCGCTTGGCGTTGCGGACAAATGCCTGCCAGCGGCGCAGGTCGATCCGCTTGTGCAAGGTGGCGCCGATCTTTGCGTCGCCCCTCCGCCCTTCGAGCTGCGCCGGAATGACGCGCGTGTCGTTGAAGACAAGGCAGTCGCCGGGCCGCAGCCATTGGGGCAGGTCGCCAACCCCCGCGTCGACCATCGCGCCGCCGTCGACCACGAGCATCCGCGCCGCATCGCGCGGCCGCGCGGGGCGGAGCGCGATGCGCTCGTTGGGCAGTTCGAAATCGAAGGCGTCGACGCGCATGGCGAGGGTCAGGTCCTGGCGGGCGCGTCGCCGCGCTTACTGCTTGATCGGGGCGTTGAGTTCGTCGGCGGTCACGGCGGGCGCCGGTGCGGGAACCGCTTCGACGAGCGCCGACGCCGGCGGCATCGGCTTGTTGTCGGCGGCGACCGACACCTGGACCATGCGCGACATCACTTCGGGCGGCTCGCCCTGATGGATCGCATCGACATATTGCATGCCCGACACGACGCGGCCGAACGCCGTGTAACGGCGGTCGAGCGAGAAGCGCGGCTGGAGCATGATGAAGAACTGGCTGTTGGCGCTGTCCTCGCTCTGCGCGCGCGCCATCGACAGCGTCCCGCGCAGGTGCGGGGTCGGGTTGAATTCGGCCTTGAGGTCGGGAAGCTGCGAACCGCCCTGCCCCGTCGCGCTCGGATCGCCCGTCTGCGCCATGAAGCCGTCGATCACGCGGTGGAACTTGATCCCGTCATAGAAGCCCGCGCGCGCGAGCTGCTTGATGCGATCGACATGGTTCGGCGCGACATTGGGAAAGAGCTGGATCACGACGCGCCCGCCCGTCGAAAGGTCAAGGTTGAGCATATATTCGGGGTTGTTGATATATTGGTCGGGGGTCATCGCGGGCACCGCCGGAACAGCCGTTGCCGGAGTCGCCTCGGCCGCGGCGGGCGCCGCGGGCGGCGTTTCCACCGGTACCGGAGCCGGGGTTTCGACCGGAGGCGCCGGCTGGCTTTCTTCCGGGTTCGGGGCGGGCGCGGGCGGCGCGTCCTGCGCGACGGCCGAAGCCGCGAGACCGAACGCCATCGCCGTAAGAACCAAGGGGCGGAAGGATGATTTCATGCTGGATCGGCCTTTGGATAATAAACTGGATTTGCGCCCCGATGGCGGGCCGTAGCCGGAAAAAGCTGAACGCTCAATGATCGGTATCAGCGCTCGCCCTGAAGGAGTCCCCGCTCGGCGATACGCGCGACCACGGCGTCGCGGACCGGAGGCGTCACGAATTTCCGGATGTCACCGCCAAAGATCGCAATTTCCTTGACCAGTCGCGACGCGATCGGCTGCAATCCAACGTCGGCCATCAGGAACACCGTTTCGATCCGGTCGTTCAATTGCTGGTTCATGCCCGCCATCTGATATTCATATTCGAAGTCGGCGACGGCGCGCAGCCCGCGGACGATCATGTTCGCGCCCTCGCGCTCGGCAAAGTCCATCAGCAGCGAGTTGAAGCCGACGACGCGGATATCGCCCTCGATCGACGCGACCTCGGCCTTCACCATCGCGATGCGTTCGTCATCGTCGAACATCGGCGATTTGGTGATGTTGGTCGTCACCCCGATCACCAGCCGGTCGACCAGTTTCGCGCCGCGGCGGATGATGTCCATATGCCCGAGCGTGATCGGATCGAACGTACCCGGATAAACCCCCACCCGCATCAACGGTCCCTTTCCACGACATAGCGCGCGATCGCGCGCAGCAGCGCCGCCTCTTCGCCGAAATTCGACAGATGCGCGATCGCCTGTTCGACCAGCGCGGTCGCCTGTTCGCGCGCGCGCTCGATCCCCATCAAGGTGACGAAGGTCGCCTTGCCGGCGGCATCATCCTTGTGCAGCGCCTTGCCCGCGAGATTTTCGTCGCCCTCGACGTCCATGATGTCGTCGGCGATCTGGAAGGCGAGCCCGATGTCGCGCGCATAGCCGCGCAGCGGCGTGCGGCCTTCGGGCGGGATGCGCGCGAGGATCGCGCCCGCTTCGACCGAAAAGGCGATCAGCGCCCCCGTCTTGAGCTGCTGGAGCCGCGTGACCGTCGGCAGGTCGAAATTCGATGTCTCGGCGGCGAGATCCATCATCTGTCCGCCCGCCATGCCCGCGGGCCCCGCGGCGCGCGCGAGTTCGCAGCAAAGCTCGCCGCGCACGAACGGGTCGGCGCTGGTCACCGGGTCGCAAAGCCATTCGAACGCGAGCGCATGGAGCGAATCGCCCGCGAGCACGGCGGTCGCCTCGTCGAAGGCCTTGTGCACCGTCGGCTTGCCGCGGCGCACATCATCGTCGTCCATGCACGGCAAATCGTCGTGGATCAGCGAATAGACATGCATCGCCTCGACCGCCGCGCCGACGCGCAGGGTCAGGTCGCGATCGACGTGGAACAGGTCGCCTGCCGCGCGCACGAGCAGCGGGCGCAACCGCTTGCCGCCGGCGATCGCGGCATGGCGCATCGCTTCATAGAGCGGTCCGCGCGGGTCGGCGGGGATGGTCAGCAGCTGGTCGAACAGCCGGTCGATCCCCTCGGCCACCTCGGCCTGCGCGCTCAGGAGCAATTGCGTTCCGCGCGAAACATCGCTGTCGACCGACGCCATGGCGGATCAGCTTTCGCCGAAGGGCGTGGTTCCGGCGGGCCGGCCGTCGGCGCCGAGGCTGACCTGCTCGATCCGCGCCTGCGCCGCGGCGAGCCGCGCTTCGCAATGGCCGCGCAGCGCGTGGCCGCGTTCATAGAGCACCACCGATTCCTCGAGGCTGACGTCGCCGCTTTCGAGCCGCCGCACGATCGTTTCCAGCTCGCCCATCGCGGCTTCGAACGACAGCGAGGCGATATCAGCGGCGGCGGTTTCGGGGGTGTCCGTCATGCGCCTTGCTTTGGCCCCTTCGCCCCCCTGCGGTCAAGTGCGGTCGAGCTTGACGTCATCCCGCACCGCGATAGGCTCGCATCATGTTCATCGGCCATTTCGCCCCGGCGCTGATCGCCGCCGCGCGCCCTAGGGCGGCGGGGCTCGGAACGCTGTTCGTCGCCGCGCAACTCGTCGACATCGGCTTTGCCATATTGCTGATCCCCGGCATCGAAGCGATGCGGATCGTCCCCGGCATCACCGCGATGAACCCGATGGACCTCCACCACATGCCCTACACGCACAGTCTGCTCGGGGCGCTGATCTGGGCGGCGGTTTTCGGCGCGGTCGTCTGGTTCGCAACGAAACGGAAAGAAGCGGCAATCGGTGCCGCGCTGGTGGTTGCCTCGCACTGGTTTATCGACCTGATCGTCCATATCCCCGACCTCACCCTCTATGGCATGCCGCCAAAGCTCGGGCTTGGCCTCTGGAACCATCCGCTGGCCGCGATGCCGCTGGAGATTCTGCTGATCGGCGGCGCGTTCCTTTATTATCTGCGCCGCACCGCTGCGCCGCAGCGCAATTGGCGGCTGTGGCTGCTCGCGGGCCTGCTCGTCTTCGCGCAGGCTGTCGACTGGTTCGGACCGAAGGAGCCGGCCTATTCGCTCGCCGTCCCGGCGACGATGCTCTTTGCTTATGCCCTGCTCGCCGGCACCGCGGCATGGGCGGGCGCAAACCGGCAGCTCGCCGTCCGCTGAACCCGTTCGTTCGGCGCAATCGCGGTTCTGTTTTTTGCAATTGCTGGCGCCTGCGCCGCCCGTCATGCTGCACCGCACAAGAAGAGAGGGGCTCGAAGGCAAGTTTTGTTTTTCAGACAAGGACTTGCATCATGAAGAAATATATTCTCCCGGCCCTCGGCCTGCTCGCGCTGGCCCCGACCGCCGCGCTTGCGCAGGACGACGCCACCAAGCGTTTCGAGCATGAAGGCGCGACCTACAGCTACACCGTCACCAAGGTGGGCGACACCCGCGTGATCAGCGGCGTCGAGGAACGCACCGGCAAGCCGTTCACGCTCCGCGTCGGCCAGCACCGCGTCCGCGGCACCGTCGGCTCGCAGCAGGTCAGCTTCGCGCTGCGCGACGTCGAACCGCTCGTAAAGCCCGCCGCGACCCTCGCCTCGCGCTAAACCTTCTCTCCGACCGCAGACCCCGTGATGTTTTCGCATCATGGGGTCTGTTCGTTTCGCGCGCACGGGGTTAAAGGCGCGCCATGACTCAGACAGCAACCGCGCCCGCCTCCGTCATCACCCCAGAGATCGTCGCCGAACACGGCCTGTCTCCGGAAGAATATGATCGCGTCCTGAACGCGATCGGGCGCGAGCCGAACCTCGTCGAACTCGGCATTTTCTCGGTCATGTGGTCGGAGCATTGCAGCTATAAAAGCTCGCGCCTCCATTTGAAGAAACTGCCGACCGAGGCGCCGTGGGTGATCTGCGGCCCCGGCGAAAACGCGGGCGTGATCGACATCGGCGAAGGCGAAGGCGGCAAGAAGCTCGCCGCGATCTTCAAGATGGAGAGCCACAACCACCCGTCGTATATCGAACCCTATCAGGGCGCGGCAACCGGCGTCGGCGGCATCCTCCGCGACGTCTTCACGATGGGCGCGCGCCCCGTCGCGAACCTCAACGCGCTGCGTTTCGGCCGCCCCGACCATCCGAAGATGAAGCATCTCATCTCGGGCGTCGTCCACGGCATCGGCGGCTACGGCAATTGCGTCGGCGTGCCCACGGTCGGCGGCGAGGTCAATTTCCACAAGGCCTATGACGGCAACATCCTCGTCAACGCGATGACCGTCGGCGTCGCCGAACAGGACAAGATCTTCTACTCGGCCGCATCGGGCGTCGGCAATCCGATCGTCTATGTCGGCTCGAAAACCGGCCGCGACGGCATTCACGGCGCGACGATGGCGTCGGCCGACTTCGGCGAGGATGCCGAGGAAAAGCGCCCGACCGTGCAGGTCGGCGACCCCTTCACCGAGAAATTGCTGATCGAGGCGTGCCTCGAACTGATGGCGTCGGACGCGATCGTCGCGATCCAGGACATGGGCGCCGCGGGCCTCACCTCGTCGTCGGTCGAAATGGCGTCGAAGGGCGGCGTCGGCCTCCACCTCAAGATGGACGACGTGCCGCAGCGCGAAACCGGCATGACGGCGTATGAGATGATGCTGTCCGAATCGCAGGAACGCATGCTGATGGTGCTGAAGCCCGGCCGCGAGGATTTCGCGGCGGCGATCTTCCACAAATGGGAACTCGATTTCGCGGTCATCGGCACCGTCACCGACACCGGCCGCATGGTGCTCGAACATCATGGCGAGATCGTGTGCGATATCCCGCTCGCGCCGCTCGCCGACGATGCGCCGCTCTATGACCGCCCGCACGTCCCGACGCCGAAGCAGGCCGAGCTGACGAACGTCCCCGAAACGAAGGATGTCGCGGCCGACCTCAAGACCTTGATGGGCACCCCCGATATCGCCAGCCGTCGCTGGATCTGGGAGCAGTACGACAGCCAGGTCGGCGCCGACACGGTGCAGACCGGCGGCGACGCCGCGCTCGTGCGCATCCACGGCACCAACCGCGCGCTCGCGATGAGCACCGACTGCACCCCGCGCTATTGCTACGCCGACCCGGTCGAAGGCGGCAAGCAGGCGGTCGCCGAAACCTGGCGCAACATCAGCGCGGTCGGCGCGACCCCGCTCGCGATCACCAACTGCCTGAACTTCGCGAACCCGCAGCGTCCCGAAATCATGGGCCAGATCGTCGGCTGCCTCGACGGCATGGCGCAGGCGTGTATCGCGCTCGACTATCCGATCGTCTCGGGCAACGTCAGCCTCTATAACGAGAGCAAGGCGACCGGCGGCGGCAGCGCGATCCTGCCGACTCCCGCGATCGGCGGCGTCGGCGTGATCGAGGACCTCGCGCGCGCCGTGGGGATCGGTTTCAAACGCACCGGTGACATTGTATTGGCTGTCGGCGAACGCGCCGGCCACCTCGGCCAGTCGGTGTGGCTGCGCGAAATCCTCGGCCGCGAGGAAGGCCCGCCGCCGCCCGTCGACCTCCGCGCCGAAAAGCGCACCGGCGACTTCATCCGCGGCGCGATCAACGCCGGCTGGATCACCGCCTGCCACGACGTCTCCGACGGCGGCATGGCGGTGACGCTCGCCGAAATGGCCTTGAAGTCGAACATCGGCGTGCTCGTCAGCGAAGAGCAGCCGTTCGGCGTCGCCGAAAGCTTCTTCGGCGAGGATCAGGGCCTGTATCTGGTCACCGTGTGCGATACCTGCCTAGCCGACTTCCTCGACGCCGCGGGCCGCGCCGACGTGCCGGTCGATCCGGTCGGGCGCACGATCAAGGACCGCATCGTCTTCGAACTCGAAGGCAGCGACCATCAGGTGACGCTCGCCGAACTCCGCGACGCGCACGAGGGCTTCTTCCCGAATCTGATGGGTGCCGACGCGGCGCTCGCCTGATGCGGCGCGCGCTCGTCGCACTCGCACTGCTGACGATCGCCCTGCCCGTTCAGGCCGCGCCCCGCACGGTCACGTCGCCGCAGCAACTGCCCGCCGACCATGCGCGGCCGCGCATCTTTCTGGGCGGCAGCATCGACATGGGCCGCGCGGTCGACTGGCAGGCCGAACTCGTGAAGTCGCTCGGCGACCTTGACGTCGTGTTTCTCAATCCGCGGCGCCCCGACTGGAACCCCGCGTGGACACCCGTCGCGGAGGAGCCCGAATTTCGGCGGCAGGTCGAATGGGAACTGGCCGCGCTCGAATCGGCCGACATCATCGTGATGTATTTCGCTCCGGGTTCGCAAAGCCCGGTCAGCCTGCTCGAAACGGGTCTCCATGCGCGCGGCGGAAAACTGATCCTGCTTTGCCCCGAAGGCTTTTGGCGCAAGGGCAATGTCGATATCACGGCGGAACGCTATGGTATCGAACAGGTCGCGACGATGGACGAACTCGCCGCGGCGGTGCAGCACCGGGTGGCGAACTGGACGAAGCCGGCGACACCGGTCAGGGAGTGACGAGCCGATGAGCATCCATGTCGGAATCGGGGGCTGGACCTTCGAACCGTGGCGCGGCCCCTTCTATCCTGCCGGCCTCGCGCAGAAGCGCGAGCTCGAATATGCCGGACAGCATCTGACCGGGATCGAGATCAACGGCACCTATTATGGCAGCCAGAAGCCCGAGACCTTTGCCAATTGGGCGGCGTCGGTGCCCGACGGCTTCCGGTTCAGCGTCAAGGCCTCACGCTTCACGACCAACCGCAAGGTGTTGAAAGAAGGCGCCGCATCGATCGAGAAGTTCCTGACGCAGGGGCTGACACGGCTTGGCGACCGGCTCGGCCCGATCCACTGGCAGTTCATGGCGACGAAAAAGTTCGACCGCGACGATTTCGCGGGCTTCCTCGACCTGCTTCCCGATACGCAGGATGGCCTGAAGCTGCGCCACGCGATCGAGGTCCGCGACGAAAGCTTCCGCGATCCGGCCTTTATCGACATGCTGCGCGAGCGGAACATGGCGGTCGTCTTTGCCGACAGCGACGAATTTCCGTGCATCGACGAACAGACCGCCGACTTCACCTATGCGCGGCTTCAGCGCAGTCAGGAAGATGTCGAAACCGGCTATGACGCCAAGGCGCTCGACGGGTGGGCAAAGCGAGCCCGCGACTGGGCGCAGGGCGACCGCGACGTCTATCTCTTCTTCATCTCGGGCGCGAAGGTCCGCAACCCCGCGGCCGCGCAGGCGCTGATTGCAAAGCTGGACTAGCTGGCCCCCGGCTTTCGCCGGGGAACAGATCAGGCCATCGCCGCCTTTGCCGCGAGGAAGTTGTACGGATCGATCCCGCGGTTGCGGTAGGCGCGGTGCGCTTCCTGATAGAGCGTCGGCTCGCCGATGCCGAGGCGCGCGCGGGCGGCTTCGAGCGGTTCGGCGAGCAGCGAACGGATATCCTGCTCGATGATCGCCTTTGCCGCCTTGCCGTGACGCTGGCCCTGACGGATCGCGCCCATCACCGGCGCGTCGCTCTTGACGCCGCGCTTCACTTCATAGCCACCGGCATAGGCAATGAAGGCATTGCCGTAGTTGCCCGTCTGGCCATAGGTGAAGCCGAGCACGCACTGTTCGCCGAGCGCGTCGCGGCCATAGCCGGTCAGGATGTGAAACAGGTCGTGCGTGTCGCGCAGACGGTTCGAATACCATTGCACCTGATCGTCATATTGCGGGCGGCCCATCTTGTCGCTTTCGGCGACGAGGCCCGCGGCCGACAGGCCCTCGCGGCGCATGAAGGTGACATAAGCGTGGCCGACGCTGCCCTCGGGCAGTTCGTCGATCCAGGCATGGTCGTCGAGCAGGTCGGGCAAATAGGGTTCGCGTGCCATCAGCTTCTGGCCGAAATCGCTTGTCACAAAGGCGCGCGCATCGTCCATGAAGCCCTTGCGCGGCAAATTCTCGAAGATGTGGAACACCTGTTCGGTGTCTTCCTTGTCCTTGATGAGCTTGCGGAAATGCGCGAACGCCTTGAACGGGCGGAACTTCTGCGGCTGGCGGTCGGGATGGGAGAAGATGGTGGGGGTCATAGGTCGTTCCCGTTCGAATCATCTGATGCTGGTGAAATAGCATTACTGACATGGATGTCAATAGTACGTTAAAGCGCTGGACGGATCGCCGCCCCCACCGTTATAGGCGAATAATACAGTGGAGGGCGATATGCGCGAAGATGGACAAGTTGCGGGCGAACGCCTCGTCACCCTCGACGCGCTGCGCGGCTTTGCGGTGATGGGCATTCTGGCGATGAACATCGTCGCCTTTGCAATGCCCGAAATGGCCTATGTTTCGCCGCGCGCCTACGGCGGCGAAACGCCGTCCGACATCGCCGCCTGGGCGCTCGGCTTCCTGCTGTTCGACGGCAAGATGCGCGGGCTTTTCTCGATCCTGTTCGGGGCGAGCATGCTCTTGATCATCGACCGCGCCGAAGCGGGCGGCCAGAACCCCGGATCGGTGCATTATCGCCGCATGGCGTGGCTCGCGGTCTTCGGCCTCTGCCATTATTTCTTCATCTGGTGGGGCGACATATTGTTCCTCTATGCCGCGGTCGGCTGCATCGCCTTCCGCTTCCGCGCGTGGGAGCCGCGCCGGCTGATCAAATGGGCGCTCGGCCTTTTCACCCTCGGCGTCGTGCTGACCTCGCTGTTCTTCGGCGCGCAGCTTGCCATCGCAAGTGCCGCCGACGACCCCGCCTCGCCAATGGCCGAGGCCGGGCGCGAGATCCGCGCCGAATATGCGAAGATCGACGGCGAGGTGACCGAGGAACTCGCGCTGTATCGTGGCCCCTATCTGCCGATCCTCGGCGAGCGTCTGGACAGCGCGGCCAATCCGTTCATCGGCGTGCTGATGACAATGTTCGAAACGCTGCCGCTGATGATGCTCGGCATGGCGCTGTTCCGCAACGGCTTCCTGACCGGCGCATGGGCAGCCGCCGATTACCTGCGGACGGCGCGGCGCTGGCTGACGCCCGGCGTAGCGCTGACATTGCTGGTCGGCTGGCTCCAGTGGCGCTCGGGCTTCGACTATCTCGTCGGGGTCAACGCCTTCATGGCGTGGGCGGGGCCGGGACGGCTGATGATGACGATCGCCTATGCCGCGCTGCTCGTGCTGCTGATCCAGCGCGCGCGCGCCAGCGCGGGCATCGCGCGCGTCGCCGCCGCAGGGCGCGCCGCCTTTTCGAACTATCTCGGCACCAGCATCGTGATGACGACGATCTTCTACGGCTACGGGATCGGACTGTTCGGCGACGTCGGTCGCTGGACGCTCTATCTGTTCTGCATCGGCATGTGGGCCGTTATGCTGCTCTGGTCGAAGCCATGGCTCGATCGCTTTCGCTATGGCCCGCTCGAATGGCTGTGGCGCAGCCTCGCGCGCGGATCGCTCCAGCCGATGCGGAAAGGGTGATGTCATTTCCGACTGACGTCGGAAACGGCACCGGGCCCGTGCCGCCTCAGCTTCGATTCATCGAAGCCGCCAATAATCGTCAGTAACCGACGGCGCGGCCGAAACCCGCCGGACGGCGCTGGACGAGCGGGTTCGCTTCGCGCTCGAGCGCGCCGAGCGTCTCTTCGAACAGCCGGCGCAGTTCGACGACGCGCGGCAGATATTCTTCGGGGCTCGTCTGGCTTTCGACGCAGCGCCGCGCGAACATCTCGATATCTTCCGACAGCGCACCGAGCTTTTCGCCGCCGAACTGGCGCGCTTCGCTTTTCAGCGTGTGCGCGGGCATCACGAGGCCGCGCGCATCGCGGGCGCGCATCGCCTCTTCGATCGCGGCGACCGATTTGGTGCCATCTTCGCGGAAATAGCCGAGAATCCGCACAAACGCCGCGCCCAACTGGGTGCGCGTCGCGCGAAACTCATCCCAATCGACCAGGATTTCGTCCAATGCTTTCGTCCCTTGGTGTTCAAATTCGGTCGTGGTCCCAGCCGACCCATGCCGAGTTTGGGTAAAAAAGACGTTACGGCGTCAGCGGCGGTGTGCGGAAAGCCGTCCCGCTTTGGATCAGCGCCGGACGCGCCAGCGTCCTTCGCCGGCGTCGGTCGCGCCGTCCTCGACCAGCCAGCCATGCTCGTCCGCCAGCGCCGCGACTTCGCGCCCGGCCTGCGGATCGTCGGCGATCAGCAGCACGTCGGCCGCCTCGCGCATCGCGCGCGCCAGCCGCAGCGCCGGCCAGGGACAGCGCATTCCGCGTGCATCGACGACCAGCGTCCCCAATGCCTCAGGCGCCGTCATTCATCGTAGGGATTGCGCGAATTGCGGAAATTGAGGCGCACCGGAACGCCCTGGAATCCCAGTTCCTTGCGCATGCCGTTGACCAGATAGCGTTCATAGCTGCCCGGCAGGCTGTCGGTGCGCGTCCCGAAGACGACGAAGGTCGGCGGCCGGGTACGGGCCTGCGTGATATAGCGCAGCTTGATGCGCTTGCCGCCCGGCGCCGGCGGCGGATTGTTTTCGACCGCGCCTTCAAACCAGCGGTTGAGCCGCGCGGTCGAAACGCGGTTGGTCCAGATTTCGCGCTGTTCGAACGCGACGCGAACCAGCGTATCGATGCCCTTGCCCGTCGCCCCCGAAATGCTGAGCACCGGCACGCCCTTGACCTGGCTGAGCCCGTCGTCGAGCGCATTGCGCACGCCGTTGAACAGCGACGAGGGATCCTCGGCGATGTCCCATTTGTTGAGCGCGACGATCAGCGCGCGGCCTTCCTGCAGCACCCGGTCGGCGATGCGCAGATCCTGCGCCTCCAGCCCCTTGGTGGCGTCGAGCAGCAGCACGACGACCTCGGCAAAATCGACCGCGTGGAGTGCGTCGGCGACCGACAGTTTCTCGAGCTTGTCGACCACCTTGGCGCGCTTGCGCATCCCCGCGGTGTCGAACAGCTGGATTTCGTGGACCTCGCCGTCATTTTCCCATTGCCAGTCGACGCGGATCGAATCGCGGGTAATCCCCGCCTCGGGCCCGGTGATCAGGCGATCCTCACCGATCATCCGGTTGATCAGCGTCGATTTGCCCGCGTTCGGGCGGCCGACGATCGCGAGCTTCATCGGGCCGAGCGGGGCGTCTTCGTCTTCGTCTTCCTCGCCTTCGACCGGCGGCGGCAGCGCTTCGGCTTCGGCCGCATCATAGGCCTCGACGATCGGACGGAGGGCATCGAACAGGTCGACGACGCCCTCGCCATGCTCGGCGCTGAGGGCGATGGGATTGTCGAAGCCGAGCGAATAGCTCTCCATCAGGCCGTCTTCGCCCTGCTTCCCCTCGGCCTTGTTGACGAGGAGGATGATCGGCGTGTCCTCGCTGCGCAGCCAGCGCGCGATTTCCTCGTCGAGCGGGGTGACACCGGCGCGGCCGTCGATCATGAACAGAGCCGCGTCCGCCTCGCGCACCGCCTTTTCGGTCTGCACGCGCATCCGGCCGGGCAGGGTTGCGGCGTCATAATCTTCGAAACCCGCCGTATCGACGATGCGGAATTCGAGCCCGAGCAGCTGGCCATCGCCCTCGCGCCGGTCGCGCGTCACCCCGGGCTGGTCATCGACAAGCGCCAAGCGCTTGCCGACCAGCCGGTTGAACAGCGTCGATTTGCCCACATTGGGACGGCCGACAATGGCAATCGTCGCGAATCGCGACATGAGACTATTCCCTGTATCCAACCGGGCCGCCCCGGCCCGGACGCTGTATCAGCGCCAGGCCGTGATCTGCCCGTCGTCCGCGAGGACGTACAAAATATTATTCGCAACCACCGGGGGCTGCGACAGCGACGATTTGAATTCGGTCGACCCGAGGAGCGATCCATCGGTCGGCGAGAATTCGGAGAGCGTCCCCTCGCTGTTGACCGCGATCAGGCGCCCGCCCGCGAGGATCGGACCCGTCCAGCGGATCGGGTCCTTTTTCTTCTTTTCGGTTTCGACGCGGAAGCGCGCAAGCTGTTGCAGCCAGCGCACCTTGCCGCTGGCGCGCGCGACGCACAGCAGCTTGCCGTCGTCGGTCATCGCATAGACCCACTCGCCGACGACATAGGGCGTCGAGATGCCCGCGATCGAAATTTCCCAGCTGCGCTGCCCGGTGACGAGCTCATAGCTCGCCATGCGCCCGCCCTGACCGAGCGCGAAAACCCGGCCGCGGTCGACGACCGGATCGGCGTCGACGTCGGTCAGCGTCGACACCGACAGCGCCATCGAGGTGCGCGCGAGCGCATCTTCCCAGAGGTCGCGGCCGTTTTCATAGCGATAGGCCTGGACCTCGCCCGACGAATAGCCGGCAACGATCGTTCCCTGCCCGGCCGCGGGCGATGCCGCGCCGAACACGCTGCCCGGCTCCATCGACGCCGTCGCCTGCCACTGCACCGCGCCGGTCGCGGCGTTGAGCGCGAAAATCTGGTTGTCCTGGCTGATCACATAGACGCCGCCGAAAGCAATCGTCGGTGCGCCACGCAGCGGACCCGCGGGCTTGACCTTCCAGATCACCGACCCGTCGGCGACGTTGAGCGCCGCAACGTCGCCGACGCCGCTGGTCGCGTAGACGACATTGCCGTCGACGCCGGCGCCGCCACCGAACAGCGAATCCTTGAAATCCTTGCCCGTGCTGCCGATCGGCGTGCGCCACAGCGGCGCGCCGGTGTCAGCCGAAAGCGCGGTCACAACGGCGTCGGTATCGACGACGAACAGGCGGTTGTCGGCAATGACCGGCGCGGCGGCGAGGCGCTGCTTGTTGGTGCTGCCTGCGATATTGGCCTGCCACAATTTGCTGCGCGTCGCAGCGAGTGCCGGATGGCCCATCGATTTCGACGCGTTGCCGCCCGATTGCGACCAGGCGGCATTGACCGCCGGTTCGGGCAGCACGACCGCGATTTCAGCAGTGACCGGGTCGACCTTGACGCTGTTGTCGTTCGACAGGATCGACACGCGATCGCCGATCGTCGGCGTCTTCGGTCCGCCGTCGCCTTTCAGCACGCCGCAACCGGCGAGCGGCAGCGCGATCAGCGCCGCATAGAGTCCGTAACGCGATTTCCGCATATTATTTGGCTTCCTCAGCTTTTCCGGCTGCCGCTGCCTTCGGCGCGGCACTGCCTTTCTGGTCCCCGGCGGCGCTTGCCGCCGCCTTTTGTTCGGCTCCGGCGCTTTCGGCTGCCTTGTCTGCAACGGCATCGACGCCAAGCATCCCCGCCATCTGCACCGATCGCGATTGCAGCGACTTGGCGACACCCGGCGATTTGGCGATGCGGCCGTACAGCGCACCGGCCTGGTCGAACTGACCGAGCTGGTAGTGCGCGGTCGCCGACAGCTCCGCCGCGCTGGCGAACCAGCTCGATGCCGGATCCTTCGCGTCGACCATCGGTTTCAGGCGCGCGATCACCGCTTCGGGCTTCAGCGTGTCATATTCGAACGCCGTCTGGCGGATGAGTGCGAGGTCGCGCAGCGACTGGTCGAGTTTCGTGTCGGCCGCAACCTTCGCCATCAACGCGGCGGCCGCCTTCAGATCGCCCGTCTGCGCCTTGATGTTCGCTTCCTGCATCTGCGCGACCGCGCGATAGGCGGGATTGCCCTCAGCAGCGAGCTTCTGGAGCTCGGTAGTCGCGGCGCGCGGCTGGTTCGTACCCAGCTTTTCAAAGGCGGCGATCAGCTCTTCGGCCTGTTCGCCGCGCGCGGCCTCCTGCCGGTGACCCCAGAAAAGATAACCGGCGAATGCGAGCAGCGCGGCAAGCACACCGCCGATGATCCAGCGGCCATAGCGCTGCATGATCGTATCAAGCTGGTCCTTGCGGACGGCTTCATCGACCTCCTGCAACAGCGCGGCGTCGTTCGTCGGGCTCAGGGCCAATCAAACCTCCATATATTCGTCATGGCTCCGGGCCGGTCGCTTCCTTAGCGAGGGCGCCGAAAAAGGCCAAGCGATTCACTCGGCCCGATCGGCACGCCGCGCGGGGTTCAGCCAGCGTAGATCTGATCCTCGGTCGGGAATGAACGGGACCTGACTTCTTCGGCATAGTCCTTGACCGCGCCGCTGACGACCGCCCCCATGTCCTGATAGCGTTTCACAAACTTCGGGACACGTTCGAACATGCCGAGCATGTCGTCGGTGACGAGGACCTGCCCGTCGCACTGCGCCGACGCGCCGATGCCGATCGTCGGGCAATCGACCTTGTTCGTGATCTCGATCGCGATCGATTCGAGCACGCCCTCGATGACGATCGAAAAGGCACCCGCCTGCGCCACGGCGACGGCGTCTTCGACGATCGAGCGCGCTTCTTCCTCGCTCTTGCCGCGCACACCATAGCCGCCAAGGATATTTACCGCCTGCGGGGTCAGCCCGACATGGCCCATCACCGGGATGCCGCGCTGGGTCAGGAACTCGATCGTCGGCGCAAGCACCTTGCCGCCCTCGACCTTCACCGCCGCGGCGCCGGTTTCCTTGAGCAGCCGCGCGGCGTTGTCGAACGCCTGCTGCGGACTGCCTTCATAGCTGCCGAAGGGCATGTCGACGATCACCGCGGCGTGATAGCTGCCGCGCACGACCGCGGCGCCGTGCAGCGCCATCATGTCCATCGTCACGCCGACGGTGTGCGGCAGGCCGTAGATCACCTGCGCCAGCGAATCGCCGACGAGCAGCATGTCGCAATGCGGGTCGAGCAGCTGCGCCATGCGGACCGTGTAGGCGGTCAGCATGACGAGCGGCTCGCCGCCCTTGCGCTGGCGGATGCGCGGCACCGTCAGGCGCTTCATCGGCTGCGGTGTCGGATTGGCGCGGCTCGTCGAGGTGTCGAGGGTGAGCGTTTTGGGGAGCGTAGACATGGCGCGCCGTCTAGCCCCTCGGCGGACCGAACGAAAGGTCGAAGAGCAAGAATGTAAAATCATCTTGACTCCATGTTAGATATTTTTAACATAGAGTCATGTAGAACGAACATTGGAGAATCGCAGCATGACCTTTCGCGAGAAAACACATTGGGTGGCGCTGGTGGTGATGGCGGTCGCTTTTGGCTGGTATTTTTTTCAGCTGCACACCGCGCTGCCGCATGGGCCCGGCAATATTGCCGCGAGCGGGGGCCTGCTGACAGCCGTGACCATCGGCATCATCCTGGCCATGAGCCTCATCATCGGCATCATCGCGGCGGTAAACCCGCGCGACGCGCACGCCGCCGCTGACGAGCGCGAACGTAGTATCCACTGGCGCGGCACCCATTATGCCTATTATCCGATGGTGCTGGGCATCTGGCTGTGCATCGGACTGATCTTTGCGGGCTACAGCACACCGACGCTGCTCAACACGCTGCTGGCGGTGGTCGTGTTCGCCGAGATGGTACGGATCGGCGTGCAGCTCTATCTTTATCGCCGGGATGCCTGACCGGTGCCGCTGCCCTTCACCAACGACATCCGCACGCTGCGCTTTCTCGCCGGCGAAATGACGCAGGGCGATCTCGGCGACCGCGTCGGCGTGACGCGGCAGACGATCGCCGCGATCGAACAGGGTAAATATTCACCGTCGCTCGAGGTCGCATTCCGGATCGCACGCGTCTTCGACAAGCCGCTCGAAGCGGTGTTCCAGTGGGGCGACGGCAGCAATTGAGACAGCGCGGCCGCGCGGGTCCGGCCCACGCCTCTCCCCGGGGGCGGCGGGCCGGGCTTCAGGCCGCGGTCAGCGCGGCGAGATGGTCGGTGCTCAGTGTCAGGCCGATGCTGCCGAGGAGCTCGTCGAGCTGTTCGACCGTCGTCGCGCTCGCGATCGGCGCCGTGACGCCCGGCTGGGCTGCGACCCAGGCGAGCGCGATCTGCGACAGGGTGGCCCCGGTCTCAACGGCGATGGCATCCATCGCCGCGAGCATCGCCGGTCCCTTGCCCTCGACATAGGGCTTTACCCGTGGCCCGCGCGCGCGCTGGCCGATGTCGTCGACGCTGCGATATTTGCCGGTCAAATAGCCCGAAGCGAGGCTGAAATAGGTAACGACGCCGAGCCCCTCGGCGATGCACAATTGCTGGAGCGGCCCTTCATATTGCGCGCGGTCGAGCAGGTTGAGCTCGGGCTGCATCGTGCTGAACCGCGGCAATCCCTTCGCGTCCGCGACGCGCAGCGCCTCGGCTAGTCGCTCCGCCGAATAGTTGGACGCGCCGATCGCGCGCACGGTCCCCGCATCGACGAGTTCGGCAAACGCCCCCAGCACCTCGTCGAGAGGAACATCGGGATCGTCCTTGTGCGCGAAGTAAAGGTCGATCGTGTCGGTGCCGAGCCGGTCGAGCGACCCTTGCACCGCCTCGCGAATGCGGTCGGGCCGGAGCCCGCCGGGCATCATGCCGACCTTGGTTGCGATGAGGATATTGTCGCGCGCGCCGCTTGCGTTGAGCCACGCGCCCATCATGCTTTCGGATTCGCCGCCCTTGTGGCCGGGAACCCACGCCGAATAGACGTCGGCAGTGTCGATCATCCCGCCGCCCAGCTCGACGAAGCGGTCGAGAACGGCGAAGCTCGCATCGCGCCCCGCCGTCATACCGAACACATTGCCGCCAAGCACGAACGGCCGGATCGACAGCCCGCTCGCGCCGAGGGCTTTTTCGGTCATGGCTCGCGCCCTTGCTTCACCGCCGCCGCCGCTTCGCGCGAATTGTCGCTGAACAGCCCGTCGATGCCGGTCTTGAGATAGGCCCGGATTTCGGCGCCGAGGTCACCGTGTCCGGCGGGATTGACCCCGCCCTTTTCGCCAAGCGGCAGGAAATAATTCTCGCGGCGGAAGGTCCAGGGATGCACCTTGAGCCCCGCAGCATGGGCATCGCGCACGAGGTTCGTCGGATCGCCGAGCCGGCCGAGCGCGGCGCGCGGGATCACCATCATCTTGTTCGGGCCGATACCGTCAGCATAGGCAGCGATCATCTTCAGCCCCGCGGGTGACGCCATCGCGGCATAGCGGATGTCGGGCCTGTCGGCGGGGCCGCCCTCGGCATCCATCAACTGGATCAGCGGCAGGTCGCTCTTCGCGCGCAGGTCCATCAGATTGCCCACCTCGAAACTCTGGATGAACACCGGCGCGGCGCGGCCGCGATAGCCGAAGCGTTCCAGTATCGCGAGCAGGGGTGCCTCGTGCGGCAGGCCGATCGAGGCGAAATAGCTCGGATGCTTGGTTTCGGGGTAGACACCGACGGGCTTGTCACGCCCCTTGTTGACCGCGGCGAGCAGGGTCAGGATTTCCTCGAAGGTCGGGATGTCGAACTGGCCGTCATAGGCGGTGCTGCGCAGCTTGGGCAGCCGTTCGCGCGCGCGGAGCGTCTTCAGTTCGGCGAGCGTGAAATCCTCGGTGAACCAGCCGGTGACCTGGGCGCCGTCGATCGTCTTCGTCGCCTTGCGGGCCTTGAATTCGGGACGATCGGCGACGTCGGTCGTTTCCGAAATCTCGTTCTCGTGCCGCGCGACGAGGATACCGTCTTTGGTCAACACCAGGTCGGGCTCGATATAGTCGGCGCCCTGCTCGATCGCGAGCCGATAGCCCGCGATCGTATGCTCGGGCCGCTCGCCCGACGCGCCGCGGTGCGCAATGATGATAGGCGGCTGGCCGTCGAGGGTGGGCTCTGCGGTCATATCGTCAGCCGCGCAGCCCGCCAACAGCATCACGGCCGCCAGCATTGAGGCCATAGGGGCCAGGGGCCAGCGGATCATGCCGCAAAACGCGTCTGCCAATCGCCGGCCGCAAAACCGACGCTGATGGTGCCGCTCGCCTCGACCACCGGGCGGCGGATCATCGCCGGCTGTTCGAGCATCAGCGCCTTCGCCGAGGCCGCGTCGAGCCCATCCTTTTGCGCATCGGGCAGCTTGCGGAAGGTCGTGCCCGCCTTGTTGAGCAGCTTTTCCCAGCCGAGCGCGTCGATCCAGCCTTGCAGCCGCGCGGCGTCGAGCCCGTCCTTGCGCACATCGTGGAAACGATAGGCGACACCCTGATCGTCGAGCCAGCGGCGCGCCTTCTTCACCGTGTCGCAGTTCGAAATGCCATAGAGAATCAGCGTCATGGATATGAGGCGTAGCAGGTGCCGATGGCATATTCGAGACGCGAAAGCGCCGACCGCGTCACGAGGCGAGCGGACGGTCGGTGAGGCGGGTGTTCGCGCTCGCCAATTTGCCGCGCAGCGCGCGCGCGAAGCCTTCGTGGAGTGCGCCGGCGATGCCGGGATTGGCCGCCAGATAGGCGCGCAACGCCGCCGCGGGGACGAACCACAGCCGCGCGTTGCTGCCGAGCACCACCGTTCCCGTTGCGTGAGTGCCGTCGAGCACCGTCGCTTCGCCGATCAGCGCGCCGTCGGACAATCGCCCGACCTCGACGCCCTCGCGCAGGATCGTCGCCTGCCCTTCGGCGAGGTAGAAGAGGCTGGGTGCGGCCTGATTCTCGCGGATCAACACTTCGCCGCGGCGCGCCGATATCCAGTGGCCCTGGTCGATCAGGTCGCGCGCGAGCAACGGGCTCAGCCCCGCGAAATGCTGGCGGCGCAATTCCTCTTCCTCGGCCGAGAAGCGCATCTGCGCGCCGCGCAGCCACAGGCGCGCGAGGATGCCGATATTGACGACGAGGATTGCGAGCACCAGCAGGCTGGAGCCCACATCGGGTCCGCGAAAGAGCGCCAGCGGGAGGGCGACCAGCGCCGCGGCAGCAAGCCCCATGCGGACATAGTCGATGCGCACGACAAAACTGGTCGCGAGCAGGAGCAGGAGCGCCCCATATAGAAACCATGCGGAATCGAAACTCGCCATAACCAATCGCTTCGCGTCGAGACCCGAAGTCAGGTCACCAAGTGTATAACGTCGCCGATAGCCTGTCGCCTTGGCCCGCCCCCACGCGCCATGGCTTGTAATAAACTATCAGTTCACTGGTCCGAAGAAAAGCATAGGTGCGCAAACGTGACGATAATGCTAATTTTCGGGTTTGATCGCGCCGGAAACATTGCTTCCGGCCGGCATAGGCGCCATGTGGCGCTCGATTCGAACGCGAAAAGACAGGCATATGACAAAAAACTGGCAACCGCATAGCTGGCGCTCGCACGAGGCCCGCCAGCTTCCCACCTATCGCGACGCCGATGCGCTCGCAGCAGCGGAACGCGAGCTCAGCGATTATCCGCCGCTGGTCTTTGCCGGCGAAGCGCGCGACCTGACCGCCGAACTCGGCCGCGTCGCCGAGGGGAAGGCATTCCTGCTTCAGGGTGGTGATTGCGCCGAAAGCTTTGCCGAATTCCATCCGAACAACATCCGCGACACCTTCCGCGTTCTCCTCCAGATGGCGGTCGTGCTGACCTTCGCGTCAAAGATGCCCGTGGTGAAGCTCGGTCGCATGGCGGGCCAGTTCGCGAAGCCGCGCTCGGCCGACATGGAAGACATCGGCGGCGTCGAGCTGCCGAGCTATCGCGGCGACATCATCAACGACATCGCGTTCGAGGAAGCGGGCCGCGAGCCCGATCCGCAGCGCATGATCAAGGCGTATAACCAGTCGGCGGCGACGCTGAACCTGCTCCGCGCTTTCGCGAACGGCGGCTATGCCAATCTGCATCAGGTCAACGCCTGGACGCATGATTTCATGGACCGCAGCCCCTGGGCGAAGAAATATCAGGAAACCGCGGCGCGGATTTCCGAAGCGCTCGCCTTCATGGAAGCCTGCGGCGTGACGCCCGAAACGGTGCCGCAGATCAAGGGCACCAGCTTCTACACCAGCCACGAAGCGCTGCTGCTCCCCTATGAGCAGGCGTTGACGCGCCAGGACAGCCTGACCGGCGGCTGGTACGACACGTCGGGCCACATGCTGTGGGTCGGCGACCGCACCCGCTTCGAAGGCTCGGCGCACATCGAATATCTCCGCGGTATCGGCAATCCGGTCGGCATGAAGTGCGGCCCGAGCCTCGAGCCCGACGTACTGCTGCGCTTGCTCGACACGCTCAACCCGAACCATGTCGCGGGCCGCATGACGCTGATCACGCGCTATGGCCATGACAAGATCGAGGCGCATCTGCCGAAACTCGTGCGCGCGGTGAAGGAATCGGGCCACCCCGTCGTCTGGTCGTGCGACCCGATGCACGGCAATGTGATCAAGACGCCGAACGGTTACAAGACGCGCCCGTTCGAGCGCATCCTCGCCGAAGTGCGCGGCTTCTTTGCGGTGCACCGCGCCGAAGGCACGCATGGCGGCGGCATCCATATCGAGATGACCGGCCAGAATGTCACCGAATGCACCGGCGGCGCGATGGATGTGACGCAGATGGACCTCGCCGACCGCTACCACACGCATTGCGACCCGCGCCTCAACGCAGGGCAATCGCTGGAACTGGCGTTCCTGCTGGCCGAGATGCTCAATCAGGAAATGGCCGACCGCGCGAAGCAGGCTGCATGACCGAACGGCGGATTGTCGTGCGCCATGAGGCGATCCGCAACGGGATCGGCTTCGGCAGCGCGCTGGCGATCGCGATCAGCTTTACGACGCACAAATCGGTGCTGTGGGCGATCGTCCACGGCATCTTCGGCTGGTTCTACGTCGGTTATTTCGTTCTGACCCGCTGAGCGGCGGGCCGGGTTATTTCCCCGGCCAGCTCTTCACATCGGCGAACGCCCGGCCGAGCGCGACGTGCAGGTCGGCGTCCTCCGCCGCGCCGCCAAGCGGGATCTTGTCGGAGAAATTGTCCGCGGCGGTGTGATAATCGCTGCCGAGGAAGGCTTCGAGCAGCTTCATGTCCGAAAAGCTGCCGCCGACCATCAGCGATGTCACGCCTTTGGCGCCGAGCGCCCAGCCGTCCTGCCGCTGGATGAAGGCATCGGCTTCGCCATCATCGTCGAGCTTGCGGCCAAGCTTCGTCGCCGCTTCGCGCACGATGGCATCATAGGCCGGCTTGCCGCGGCCGATCGTCGCGACGGGCGTCCCGCGCGGCGAGATCGAGATCGTATCGACATTCAGCGCGACGGTGATGTCGGACAGCGGCACGACCGGATGATCGGCGAAATAATGCGCGCCGAGCAGGCCCTTCTCTTCCGCGGTCGTCGCCATGAAATAAATGTCGCGATCGGGACGAACGCCCGAACCGAGCCGCTTCGCCACCTCGATCAGCACCGCGATGCCGCTCGCATTGTCGACCGCGCCGTTGCAGATACGGTCGGCGGCGCCTTCGGGTTCGCAGATACCGAGGTGGTCCCAGTGACCGAGGAACAGAACCGCCTTGCCGTCCGGCTTTGCGCCGGGCAGCCTCGCGATGACATTGTTGCTGGCGAAAGGACGGATCGCCGATTGCGCCGCGAGGTCGGCGGTGACCGGCAGTGCAGCGCCCTTATAGTCGGGCGACTTCGCCGCTTCGCGCACCGCGCCGCCATCCTGCCCCGCTTTTTTGAGCAGCGCGTCGGCGGCTTCGGGCGACAGGAAGCCGCTGACCGGTGCGCCGGGCTTGGCACTCGCGAGACGCATCGCCTTGGCCCCGGCGCTTTCACGCAGCGTCGTCCACGGCACCGCGTCGGTTGCGATCACGAGCACGGCGCTCGCGCCCGCGTCGGCAAGCATCTGGCGCCGTTCGCGGTAGCGCGGCAGCTTGTCGCCGAACGGCGCATTGTCGAACAGCATGATCGCCAGCTTGCCCTTGACGTCGGCATTGACCTTGCCCGCGCCATCGACGCCATAGCCGACAAAAACCGCGGGAACGCCTGACAGCGACACCGACGGGTCACGCCCGCTCAGGATGATGCCGTCGTTCGCGAGGGCGAAGTCGCGGCCGCCCACCTTGAACTTGGCGGTGCCGCTCAACGCCTGCGTCTCGACGAAGGGCACCGGCTGGAGCCAGGGGGTCGTACTTCCCGGCACGGCTTCGAGGCCCGCCTTTGCCCATTCGCCGACGATATAGGCGATGGTGCGATCCTCGCCTTCGGTTCCCGGTGCGCGGCCTTCGAACGCATCGCTCGCAAGGATCCTGATATGGTCGGCGAGCTGCGCCTCGGTGACCGGGGCGTCGCCCCCTTTCGCTGAGGCGGCGGGGACGGCGACGAAAGCGGCCAGGGCGACGGCCGCAATGGCGGCGCGAAACTTTATTGCTTGCATGGGCCCGCCGCATGGCATGATCGCCGGGGACAGGCAAGGCACGTTCGTCGAACGACGAACGGCGGCATCAAGCGCCGCGCGCCGCGCGTTCGAGCAGCGCGCGCGCCGCCGCGACGTGCATATCCTCAACCATGCGCCCCTCGTGCCGCTGCGCGCCCCCGATCGCCGCCGCAACCAGCGCTTCGGCCGCCGCGATCTCGCGCTGCGAGGGTGCGAAGGCGGCGTTGCACGGATCGACCTGCGATGGGTGGATCAACGTCTTGCCGTCGAAGCCGAGCCGCCGCCCTTCGCCAGCTTCGGCGGCAAAGCCCGCGGCATCATCGATCGCATTATAGACGCCGTCGAAACCCCAGATCCCGCCAGCGCGCGCGGCAAGCACAATCGCCTGGATGGCGTGGCTCATCGCGCCGCGGTCCATTCCGTCGGGAAGCTTGAGCTCGTGCGCGAGGTCGTTGAGCCCGGCGATCAGCCCGGCCACCGCCGGATCGGCGGCGATTTCGCGCGCGGCATAGATGGCAGCGGGCGTCTCGATCATTCCGAGGATCGGCAGACCGAGGTCGCGCAGCGGATCGAGGTCGGACGGCGCATCGACTTTCGGCAGCACCACCGCATCGAGCGCCAGACCAGCGAGCGCTGCAATATCGTCCGCTTGCTCGGCGGTGCCCGTCGCGTTCACCCGCACCGCTACGCGCTTGCCCGCGAAGCCCGCAGCCACCGCCGCGCGCATCGCGCCCCGCGCCTCGGCCTTGCGGTCGGCGGGTACGGCATCTTCCAGATCGATGATCAGCATGTCGGCGGCCAGCCCTCCCGCCTTTTCGAGCGCGCGGGCGTTCGAGCCGGGAACATAGAGGAGCGAGCGGGGAGCGAAGTCAGGAACAGTCATGCGCTTTTGTCTGGCGCAAAGGGCCCAAAGCCGCAATAAAGAAGGACTTGCAGGCGGCAATTTGCGGAGGGGTACAAGCGATGGGTTATGTGGCGATTGCCGGGGTCGTGCTGGCGCTGGTGTTCGTGTTGTGGGCGCTGACGCCCGTGCGACAGGGTTATGCCTATACGATCGAACGCTTCGGCCGCTACACGCACACCGCGCAGCCCGGACTCAATTTCATCATGCCGATTTTCGACCGCGTCGGTCGCAAGGTGAACATGATGGAACAGGTGCTCGATATTCCGGGTCAGGAAATCATCACCAAGGACAATGCGATGGTCGCCGTCGACGGCGTCGTCTTCTTCCAGGTGCTCGACGCCGCGAAGGCCGCTTACGAAGTCAGCGATCTCTATCTCGCGATCATGAACCTGACGACGACGAACCTGCGCACGGTGATGGGGTCGATGGACCTCGACGAGACTTTGTCGAAACGCGACGAAATCAACCTCCGGCTGCTGCACGTTGTCGACGATGCGACGACGCCATGGGGGGTCAAGATCACCCGCGTCGAGATCAAGGATATCCGCCCACCCGCCGACATCTCGAACGCGATGGCGCGGCAGATGAAGGCCGAGCGCGAGAAGCGCGCCAATATCCTCGAAGCCGAGGGCGCACGCGCTTCGGAAATCCTCCGCGCCGAGGGTGAGAAGCAGGGGCAGATCCTGCAGGCCGAAGGTCGCCGCGAAGCCGCCTTCCGCGACGCCGAAGCCCGCGAACGCGAGGCCGAGGCCGAAGCAAAAGCAACGCAGATGGTGTCGGACGCGATCGCCGGCGGCAACGCACAGGCGATCAACTATTTCATCGCGCAAAAATATGTCGAGGCGGTCAGCCAGTTCGCCACCAGCCCGAACAGCAAGACGATCCTCTTCCCGGTCGAGGCGACGCAGCTGATCGGCACGCTCGGCGGGATCGGCGAACTCGCCCGCGACGCCATCGAGCGCAAGACGGGAGCCTGACATGCCCGAATGGCTGACGAACATGGAACCGCACTGGGCGTGGCTCGCGCTCGGCGTGCTGCTCGCCGCCGCCGAAATCGTCGCGCCGGGCTTCTTTCTGGTCTGGCTGGGCGCCGCCGCGATCGCCACCGGGCTCCTCGCGTGGGTGCTGCCGATCGGCATCCCGCTGCAACTCGTCGTTTTCGCGGTGCTGTCTTTCGTCGCGCTCTACACGACGCGGCGCTGGCTGAAAGCGAACCCGATCACCAGCACCGACCCGCACCTCAATCAGCGCGGCGCGCGGCTAGTGGGCGAGGTGCTGACGCTGACCCGCGGAATCGAAAACGGCCGCGGCCGCGCGAAGGTCGGCGACGGCGAATGGCCGGTGCGTGGACCCGACGCGGCCGAAGGCAGCAAGGTCCGCGTCGTCAGCGCCGACGGCGGCGTGCTGGTGGTCGAGCCGGCCTAACCTCCGCGCGGGCGGCTGTAGATAGCGACGATGCCGCCCAGCGCATCGCTGTCGCCGATGCGGCTGAAACCGAGTTTCGCCGACACGCGTTCGGACGCGTCATTGCCTGGATCGATGATGCAGCGCACTTCCTTTGCATCGAGGTTCGCATCGGCCCAGCCGAGCGCCGCGCGCATCGCCTCGGTCGCATAGCCCGCGCCCCAATGGTCGGCATCGAACGCCCAGCCCGCCTCGGGCTGCCCTTCGAGTTCGGGGATGCCGCGGCAGAAGTAACTGAGCCCGCCCATGCCGACGAGCGCATCGCTTTGCCGGTCGGCGAAAACCCAGTAGCCGAAGCCCATCACCGGCCACAGCCCCGCCGAGCTCAGGAATTTGCCCCAGCTGACGTCTGCCGTGCGGGGTTCGCCGCCGATGAAGCGCGTGACGCGCTCGTCGGCCCACATGGCGATATGGACGTCCTTGTCGGACAGGCGCCCCGGGCGCAGGCGCAAACGATCGGTTTCGAGAACGGGAGGCGACGTGAACATCGCGCGGGTGTGCCGAAGCCCGGCGAGCGGGTCAATCGGGGTTCAGATAATGATCGAACAGGTCGTGCAGCACCGCCTTGCCGTCGACCTGTTGCTTCGCGCGCAGCACCGCGAGCGTATCGACGCGCGTCAGCACGTCGACGTGCCGCAGCACCCCGTGATAATGCGGGCGGTTGTTGAAATCGTGGAACAGAAAGATGCAGTCGGGCTTGCAGTGGACGATCGCCTGCAACAGGCACGCGACGCGAAAGCGCCCGTCGACCAGCACCGCGTCGGGACTGCCGCCCATGCTGCGCCATATCTGCGTGTGATAGCGCGGCCAGTCGCGGAACCGGCTTTCGTCCGCGGGATAGCCCCACTCTCCGACCGGCCCGATGTCGATGTGGACCGGGGTGAAATCGACCGCCTCATGCGCGACCTCGGCCTGCACCTTCGCCAGCCACAGCGGGTCGCTGTCGACGCTGACGATCCGCCGCACCTGTCGCGCCCCGACGAGCGTGCTGCCGCCGCAGCCGAATTCGAGCAACGACGAAAGCCCCGCCAGTTGCAGTTCGAACTGCGTGACTTCGGCCGCGGTCATATGTGGTTGCATGGTCCCCTCCACCAATGAGGAGATATGGGACCGCATCGGCGGCGTCCAGCGGGATTGACGCCGCCTCTCCGCGGATGAGGAGGCCCAGAGACAGGGAGAGAGAACCGCTCTGGACCCCCGCATCCGCGGAGAGCGGCGATCAGGCGGCGGCGGCCGCCAGCTCGGGCCGCGACGAATGCGCCGGCATGATCGCGTCGGCATAATCGCTTTCATATTTGCCGATCAGCGCGCGGTCGTCGTGATTCCACGGATGGAAGCCCGGCATGAAATAGGACAGCCAGGGGAAGAAGCTCTTGCGCAGGATGCCGGGGGTGCCGAGCAGATACCACCAGATGCGCGCGGTGACGCGCCAGCCGGTGAGGCCGTCCTGCCGCAGCAGCGCCTTCATCCCCTTCACCCGCTTCGGCCAGAAGCGCGTCGTGACGAGCAGCATCATCAGCGATTTGGCGCGCCAGCGCTTGAACCGGCTCCAATCCTTCGTCGCGTGGAGCCAGGTGTCATAGGCGACGCCCTTATGCTCGATTTCCTCGATCGCGTGCCATTTCCACAAGGCGCCCCATTCGGGTTCGGCACCCGCGTACATCTTGTCCTCGCGCAGCATCACCGCCGCCATCATCGCGGTATAATGTTCGAGCGCGATCGTCGCCATCAGGTTGACGATCTGCGGACGCGTCTTGATCAGGTCGAGGACCTGGTTGACGTCATCTTCAAGCTCGCTGAGGTCATATCCCGCCTCCGCCGCCTTCTTGTTGAAGACGACATGCTCGCGGCTGTGGATCACTTCCTGCTGGGTAAAAGCGCGGATTTCGCGCGCCAGCTTGTCGGGCACGCCGTCGCGGTGCGCCTTCACCGCTTCGATGAACATCGCCTCGCCGCGCGGGAAGGTCACCGACAGCGCGGTGTGGAACGCCGACGCGATCGGATCGCCGTTCAGCCACCAGCGGCCCTGTTTGTCGTCGCGGCCAAAGCGCATGTCGCGCGGCGTGATCGACAGGTCTGCGGGCGTCGGCGACTGGGAAAGGCTGGACATATGGCTCATACCGTCGAAAAGAGGAGATGGGCCAGCAATAGGGTTTACTTACATATATGTCAATAGTGAAGAAGCGCCTGAGTCCCGAGGAAAGCCGTTCGGCCGCGCTCGAGGCTGCGCGCCAGATTCTGGTGGAAACGGGACCTGCGGCGGTGACGCTGAAAGCCGTCGCGGCGCGGATCGACCGCACGCACGCGAACCTGCTCCACCATTTCGGCAGCGCCGCGGGGCTGCAAAAGGCACTCGCCGCCTATCAGGCCGAAACCGTCTGCGCGACGATCGGCCGGAAAATGGCCGAATCGGCGCCGGGCGAGCGCAATGTGCGCGAAATCGTCGACCTTGCCTTCGATGCGTTCAATGAAGGCGGCGCGGGCGCGCTCGCGACGTGGATGGCGGCGACGGGCAACGACGATGCGCTCGACCCGATCGTCGAGGCGATCCATCGGCTGATCGACGGCATGGCCCCCGATGCGCATGAAAAACGCCTGATGCACGAAGATACACTCGCATTGGTGCTGATGGCATTGGGCGATGCGCAGCTCGGCGGGCCGATGGCCGAGGCGCTCGACCTGCCGCGCGACACCTCGCGCGTCCTTGCGACCGAACTGATCACCGGACGGATCGCGAAGTTCTGGGCCGAGCAAGGCAGCAAGCCGCAGGGCTAAGGGCTGGTAATTTTGTGTCGCGCGCGCTAGGGGGCGCGGCAATCCATCCATTCCGTTCGCATCGAGCGAAGTCGAGATGCCCGTCGGCGTTGCGCCATTTTGATGGGTGTCTCGACTTCGCTCGACACGAACGGAGCTTGATGTTGTAGTCAAGTTTACGCCCAAAAGGCCCCGCCATGCATTTCCTCGACCAAGCCAAGATCTTCATCAAGTCCGGCGACGGCGGCCCCGGCGCCGTATCGTTCCGGCGCGAGAAATATGTCGAATATGGCGGCCCCGACGGCGGCAATGGCGGCAAGGGCGGCGACATCGTGTTCGAAGCCGTCGCCGGCCTCAACACGCTGATCGACTTTCGCTACACCCAGCATTTCAAGGCAAAGCGGGGCACCCCCGGCGCCGGCCGCGACCGCACCGGCGCGGGCGGCCCCGACCTCGTGATCCAGGTACCGATCGGTACGCAGATCCTCGACGACGACGAGGATCGCAGCCTGCTCGCCGACCTGACCAAGGAAGGCGAGCGCCTCCATTTCCTGCGCGGCGGCGACGGCGGTCGCGGCAATGCGAGCTACAAGACCTCGACCAACCGCGCGCCGCGCCAGCACGGTCCGGGCTGGCCGGGCGAGGAAGCGTGGGTGTGGCTGCGGCTCAAGCTGCTGGCCGACGCTGGCCTCGTCGGCCTGCCCAACGCCGGCAAGTCGACCTTCATCAACGCGGTCACCAATGCGCAGGCGAAGGTCGGCGCCTATGCCTTCACGACGCTGCGCCCCCAGCTCGGCGTGGTGAGCCACAAGGGGCATGAGTTCGTCATCGCCGACATCCCCGGGCTGATCCAGGGCGCCGCCGAAGGCGCCGGCGTCGGCGACCGCTTCCTCGGCCATATCGAACGCTGCCGCGTGCTGCTCCACCTCGTCGACGCGAACGATACCGATGTCGCGACCAGCTATCGCATCGTCCGCGACGAGCTCGAAGCCTATGGCGCCGACCTGATCGACAAGCCGGTGATCGTCGCACTCAACAAGACCGACACGCTCGACGACGAGCTGATCGCCGCGCTCTCGGCCGAACTGGCAGAGGAGAGCGGGCATCCGGTGATGGCGCTGTCGGGGGCGAGCGGCGCGGGCGTGCCCGCGGTGCTCGACAAGCTGCTCGAAGCGATCGGGCATCCCGAACCCGGCGCGGATGACGGCGAAGAAACGACCGGCTGGTCGCCGGTTTAGGAACAAAAACCCGCCGCAGGGGATTTCATGCGGAACAACAAGGAGTTCCGCATGACCGTCCGTCGCAAGTTGCTGACCTTTGCCGCCCTTGCCATGCCGCTCGCCTCGATCCCGGCGCACGCACAGGAAGGCGAAGGCGGCGAAAAGCGCACGCGGCTGATCCTCGGGCCCCAGATTTCGCCGTCGTGGCCGGGCGCGGACAAGTTCAGCGTCGGTCCTTATGTCGACCTTTCGCGCACCCGCGACAGCGAGTTCGCGTTCGAGGCGCCCGATGAAAGCTTCGGATCGCCGCTGCTCCATTCGGGAAATTTCGCCTTTGGCCCCGCCTTCGGCTTCGTCGGCAAGCGCAAGGCGTCCGACATCGGCGCCGACCTGCCCAAGGTCGGTCTATCGGTCGAGGCCGGCGCCTTTGCGCAGGTCCACCTGACCCCGGCGCTGCGCCTCCGCCTCGACGGCCGCAAGGGCCTCAGCGGCCACAAGGGCTGGACCGGCGAAATCAGCGCCGACTATGTCGCGCGCGAGGGCGACGACTGGCTCTTCTCGATCGGCCCGCGCGTGACACTGGGCGACTCCAAATATATGGGCGCTTATTTCGGCGTGACGCCGGCCGCGGCCGCAACTTCGGGCCTCCCCGCCTATGATCCGGACGGCGGCGTCCAGTCGGTTGGCGTGACGGCGGGTTACCACCGGATGCTCGGCAGGAATTGGGGCATCGCAGTCTATGGCCGCTACGACCGGCTTGTCGGCGACGCGGCGGATTCACCTGTGACGCGCGAACTCGGATCGCGCAGCCAGCCGTCGGGCGGGGTCGCACTCAGCTACACTTTCGGCGGACCACGTTGACGTAAGGATTGGCGGGGGCTTCGGCACACGCTATCGGCGGCGGTATGAGCCTGTTTCCGCCCGCATCCTGCCCCCGCCTCATCGTCAAGATCGGCTCGGCGTTGCTTGTCGATCCGTCGGGTGCGGTGCGGCGCGACTGGCTTGTCGGGATCGCCGCCGACATCGCCGCGCGGACGCGCGCTGGCCAGCAGGTCGCCGTCGTCTCGTCGGGCGCGATCGCGCTTGGTGCGCGGCGGCTGGGCCTCGCCAAGGGCGGACGCGGGACGCTCGAAGATGCACAGGCGGCCGCCGCAACGGGGCAGATAGCGCTGAGCCAGGTCTGGGCCGAAGTGCTCGGCGCCGAGGGGCTGACCGCGGCGCAGATGCTTGTCACGCTCGACGATCTCGAACATCGCCGCCGCTATCTCAACGCCGCGGCGACGCTCGACCGGCTGCTCAGCCTCGGCGTCGTTCCGATCATCAACGAGAATGACAGCGTCGCGACCGAGGAAATCCGTTTCGGCGACAACGACCGGCTTGCGTCGCGCGTCGCCCAAGCGGCAGCGGCGGGCGGCGTGATCCTGCTCTCCGACATCGACGGCCTTTACGACCGCAACCCCGCGCAGGAGGGCGCGGTGCATATCGCGCGCATCGAGCGCATCGATGCGGGCATCGAGGCGATGGCCGACACCGGCTCGGCGTCGGGCATGGGATCGGGCGGCATGGTGTCGAAGATCGCGGCGGCGCGCATCGCCAATGCCGCGGGCGCGCATCTCGCGATCGCGTCGGGACGCATCGACCGGCCGCTGTCGACCGAAGCGCGGCACAGCCTGTTCGTCGCCGACAAGGGCGCAAGCGCGCGCAAGGCATGGCTCGCGGGCGGGCTGACCGCCAAGGGGCGGATCGAGATCGACGCCGGCGCGGCGAAAGCGCTGCACGGCGGCGCGAGCCTGCTCGCGGCCGGGGTGACCGCGGTCAGCGGCAGTTTCGCGCGCGGCGACATCCTCGACATTGCCGGCCCCGACGGGCGCGTCATCGCGCGCGGTCTCTCCGAATATCCCGGCGCCGACGCCGCGAACATCGTCGGCCTCGGCCGCGACGCGCAGGAAGCCGCGCTCGGTTACGCACCGCGCAGCGCGATGGTGCACCGCGACCATATGGTGCTCCTGTGAACCAGCCCGTGCTCGCGATGACCGGCGCGACCGGCTTCGTGGGCGGCGCGACGATGCGTGAAGCGGTCGCGGCGGGCTGGCACGTCCGCGCCCTCACCCGCCGCCCGCAACCCGCGCGCGAAGGCGTGACGTGGATCACGGGCGCGCTCGACGATACAACCAGCCTCGCCGACATGGCGAAGGGCGCCGACGTCGTCATGCATATCGCGGGGGTCGTCAATGTGCCGACCCGCGCCGCGTTCGAGGCGGGCAATGCGACAGCGACCGCCAACGTCGTCGATGCCGCGCGCGGTGCGGGCGTCACGCGCTTCGTCCATGTGTCCTCGCTCGCCGCGCGCGAGCCCGGCATCTCCAACTATGGCTGGTCGAAGGAACGCGCCGAGGCGGTCGTCATGGCGAGCGGGCTCGACTGGACGATCGTGCGGCCGCCCGCGGTGTTCGGCCCCGGCGACACCGAGATGCTCGATCTGTTCCGCATGGCGCGGCGCGGTATCGCGCTGGTGCCGACCGGGCGCATGTCGGCGATTTATGTCGACGAGCTCGCCCGGCTGCTCGTGACGCTCGCCGCCGACCGCGGCGCGAGCATCGGGCAGATTTACGAGCCTGACGACGGCAAGCCCACCGGCTGGTCGCACCGCGGCTTCGCGCGCGCGGTCGCGCGCGCGGTCGGACGGCAGCGCTTATCGACGATCGCAACCCCGGCGTTGCTGCTCAAGGCAGGCGGGCAGCTCGACAAGCTCGTTCGGCGCAGCCGCGCGAAGCTCACCCCGGACCGTGCGCGCTATATCGCGCACCCCGACTGGGTCGCGACCGAAGGGAAATCCCCGCCCGCCACGCTCTGGCGCCCCGAACGCGATACCGACGACGCGCTCGCCGAGACCGTCGGCTGGTATCGCCGCGAAGGCTGGCTCTGACGTCGCCGGTGGCGCGTCGTCGTTCGCCCGTCGAAGCGTGCATTGCCAAGGGCGAAGCGCATCCCTAGGTTTGCTGGCATGACCGATAGCACCGCGAACACGCCCAACGATCCCGCCGGCCCCTGGGCTATCCCCGTGCGCCGGCCGCTACCCGGCGAGGACAAGCCGAAGTCGACGACCAGCTTTCCGCGCAAGGTCTGGAACCTGCTCGTCGGGATCAAGGATGCGCTCGCCCTCATCTTCCTGCTTCTCTTCTTCGTCGCGCTGTTCGGCCTGCTCGCAGGACGCCCCAACGCGGGCCTGCCCGTCAGCCAGGGCGCGCTGCTCATCGAACTCGACGGCATCGTCAGCGAACAGCCCTCGGAGGTCGATCCGTTCGCCGCGCTGTCGGGCGGCGCGCAGCTCAAGGAGGTCCGCGTTCGCGACGTCGTCCACGCGCTCGAAGTTGCCGCCGATGACAAGCGCATAACCTCGGTCGTGCTCGACCTCGACCGCTTCCTCGGCGGCGGGCAGGTCTCGCTCGCCGAAATCGGCACCGCTATCGACAAGGTGCGCGCGAAGAAGAAGCCCGTGCTCGCCTTTGCCACCGCCTACACCACCGACAGCTATCAGGTCGCGGCGCATGCCAGCGAAATATGGGCCGACAGCATCGGCGGCGTCGCGATCGCCGGACCGGGCGGATCGCGCCTCTATTACAAGGGGTTGATGGACCGGCTGGGCGTCACCGCGCATATCTACCGCGTCGGCACCTTCAAGAGCGCAGTCGAACCCTTCCTCCGCACCGACCAGTCGCCCGAAGCGAAGGAAGCCGACCTCGCCTATGCGAGCGTGCTTTGGGAAAACTGGCTGACCGACGTCAAGAAGGCGCGCCCTGCGGCCAAGGTCGACGCGTTCATCGCCGATACCGCCGGCGCAGTGAAGGCGGCGGGTAACGATCTGTCGAAGGCGTCGGTCGACGCCGGCCTCGTCGACAAGCTCGGCAGCCGCATGGCGTTCAATCGCCGCGTCGCCGAGATCAGCGGCGCGGCCGACGACAGCAAGCCGTGGGAATATAACGCCATCCCGCTCGAAAACTGGGTCGCCGCCAATGCGCCATCGACGAAGGGCAGCACCATTGCGGTCGTCCCCGTCGTCGGCGAAATCGTCGACGGCGAAGCACCGAGCGGCGTTGCCGGCGGCGAAACCATCGCGCAGCACATCCTCGACGCCGCGACCGACAGCAGCGTGAAGGCGATCGTCCTGCGCGTCGATTCGCCTGGCGGGTCGGTGCTGGCCTCCGAAGAAATCCGTCAGGCGCTGCTCGTCGCGAAGGCGAAGAAGCTGCCGATCGTCGTGTCGATGGCGAACGTCGCGGCCTCGGGCGGCTATTGGATTTCGACCCCGGCCGACCGCATCTTTGCCGAGCCCGAGACGATCACCGGGTCGATCGGCGTGTTCGGCATCCTGCCGAGCTTCGATCAGGCGCTCGCAAAGATCGGCGTCAACGCCGACGGCATCGTGACGACGCCGCTTTCGGGCCAGCCCGACGTGTTCGGCGGAGTGAACGACGAGTTCAACGCGCTGGCGCAGGCGAGCGTCGAGGACATCTATGGCCGCTTCACCGGTCTGGTCGCCAAGAGCCGCAAGCAGCCGATCGAGAAGATCCGCACGATCGCCGAAGGGCGCGTGTGGGCCGGCGGCACCGCCCGCCAGATCGGTCTGGTCGATCAGTTCGGCGGCCTGCCCGACGCGCTGAAAGCGGCCGCCGGGCTCGCCAAGGTCGGGGGCGATTTCCACGCCAAATATTTCGAGGACGAACCGAGCGAATTTTCGAAGATGCTCGCAAGCTGGTCGGGCGCCGAGGAAGAAACCGCGGCGCTCCCGCGCGGCTGGTTCGGCATCGCTGCGATGAACCGCCAGCTCACCGAACGACGCTTGGTGCAGGATCTGACGATGCTGACGCAGGCGGGGTCGGTGCAGGCGTCGTGCCTCGACTGCCGCGCCTACCTGCCCGCCGTTCCGCGGCCGGGTCAGGCCGAAGCAAAGGGGTTCTTCGCGACGATGGCGCTGCTGTTGAAGTAATCCCCCTCCCTGCTTGCGGGAGGGGAGAGTCAGGCAGCTACCGCAACTGCTTTCGCATGTTCGGCGATCGCATCGGCCATCGTGTCGACGAGGGCCAGCGGCAGGTCGTGCCCCATGCCGGGGATCGTCAGCAGCCGCGCGCCCGCGATATTGTCCGCGGTGTCGCGACCGCCGGGGAGCGGCACCAGCGGATCATCCTCGCCGTGGATGACGAGCGCCGGCGCCTCGATGTCCTTCAGCAGCGACCGCCGGTCGCCGTCGGCGATAATCGCCGCCATCTGCCGCGCGACACCTTGCGGATACCAGCCGCGCTCGAAATCAGCGCGGACGCGACGTTGCAGCCGGTCCTCGGCCGACGGGTAGCCGGGACTGCCAATCACGCGCGCGGCATTGACCGAGTAAGCGATCAGCGCTTCCTTGTCGCCGCTCATCGGCCGGTTCGCGAGCACCTGCATCGCTTCCTTCTTTGCGCGCGGCAGGCGGCGGTTGCCGGTGGTCGACATCACCGAGGTCAGCGACAGCACGCGTTCGGGATAGCGCGCCGCGATATGCTGCGAGATCATGCCGCCCATCGACACACCGACGACATGCGCGCGCGCGATGCCCAGATGGTCGAGAAGCGCGATGCCGTCGGCCGCCATGTCGGCGAGCGTATAGGCCGGCCGCACGGGCAACCCGAGCATCGATTTGACGACCATCCATTTGACGTTCGGCACCCCGGCCGCGTCGAAACGCGTCGACAGGCCGACGTCGCGATTGTCATAACGGATCGTGCGAAAGCCACGCGCATTCAACGCATCGACGAACTCGTCGGGCCATAAGGTCAATTGCCCGCCCAGCCCCATCACCAGCAGGATCACTGGCGCGTCCTTCGGTCCCTTGTCCTCATAGGTGACGCTGATGCCGTTCACGGCCGCCTGCTGTGTCTGCATGGAAATCCCTTGGCTGGAAAAGCGGATCAGCCCGCGGTGGCGGGTTTGTAATTCGCCGAGTTGGAGGTGAATTCGGCGCGGCCATAGCCGTCGAGCTGGCGCTCGATCCGGCGCACGAGGCGGCGGTCGGCGAGATGGCGGATCACGGGCAGGCGCGAGGCGACGCGATACGCGACCATACGCCCCGCAATGCCGAGCATCGTCGCGCCATATATCAGGTGATCGCGGCGCTTCACCGGCACCCCGACGCTCGCCGCTCTTTCCTCGTCTCCGGCGAGGAAGGCCTTCACAAAGAAGACGCGGCTCACCGAATGTTCGAGCCGGCGTTTGACCTGCCCTTTCGGCGACATGTCCTTCGACAGTTCGGCGTCCATCGTCGCGCGCAGCAGCCCACCGCAGACCACGTCATCATATTCGTAGCGGAGCGTCGCGCTGCGCGTGCGCCAGATGCGGACGATCTCCTGCGGTGTGTCGGCGAGCAGGTCTTCGGGCAGCCCGAGCAGGTAGCAGCGATAGCGCGCGAGCTCGACGCGGCCGCGTTCGAGCCGGGTGAAGGTCGTGCGGCCCTTTGCCAGCACCTCCTGCGACAGGAAATAGACCGGGATCAGCCCCGCAGGCATCTGGTCGAGCTGCGGGATCGGCATGCCATAGGTGTCGGTGTCCCACATGCCGGGGCGCGAGAGGACATTGACGCGCACCATCGAGTGCATCAACCGCACCATCGCCGCCGCCTTGAACCCCGGCCCGAAGCGATCGAGCGCGCCGGGCAATGCCGTGGTGGCAAAGAAGGTCGCGGTCTCCTTCACCCGCCGCGCCGCGGTCGCCTGACCGAGCGTGCCAGTCAGCGCCATCGGCAGCGCCGAATATTTGTTTAGGAAGGTCGCGATGAACGCACCGCGGATCAGGAAGGGCGACAGGTTCGCGGTGGCATTGCGTTCATAGGCAGCGCCTTCTTCGACCAATGTCATGTCGAGCCAATCGGGCTTCTGCTCCATTTCCGCGATCAGCGCTGCGAGTTCGGGCGGCGCATCGGCGACCGCTTCGATACCCTTGTCGCACGCCTCGACCAGCATCGCGACGGTCTGATGGAAACCAAGGCGCGGCATCAAAGCGGCATAGGCGTCGCCGGTCCGGTCGCCGAGCATCGTATATTCGCGGATGCGCGCAAGCAGGTCGGGATCGCCCAGATAGTCGGCGCGGTCGATGCTGCGGACGCGGCTGAGTTCGCTGACCGCATCGCGCTCGGGCGCCCAGCGTTCGGGCGCCTTGTCGAAATCGAAACGGCCGAACAGCTCGGGCAAGGCGTCCGCCTGACCCCGCACCCGGCGTGCGATGGTGCTGACATCCATGTTCATAATGCGAACCTGCCACAGATTCGCGATTTGGCAAGCCTGTCGCTTGTCCTAGCCCTCGTGCCCGCGATAGGCAGGCAGCGCGAGCGACCAGCGGATCGCCGCGCCGCGCAGGATGAAACCTGCGACCGCGCCGGTGACCGCCGCGACGGGCGTTCCGGTACCGAGCCATTGCAGCAGCAGGAACAGGCCCGACGCGAGCGCCGCCGCGGTGACATAGACTTCGGGGCGCATGATGATCGACGGGACGCCGGCGAGGATGTCGCGGATCGTGCCGCCGACACAGCCGGTGATCACGCCCATCATCAGCGCGGGCACGGGCGGGACGCCCCACGCCAGCGCCTTCGCCGTGCCGAACACCGCATAGGCGGCAAGCCCGACCGCGTCGGCCCATTCGAGCAATTGTCCCTGCCACCAGCGTTCGGGGGTGAGCCACACGACCAGCGCGATCGCGATGCAAACCGCGGCGATCGCGCCGTCCTGCACCCAGAAAACCGGCGCGCCGATCAGCAGGTCGCGCACGCTGCCGCCGCCGACGCCGGTGACCAGCGCAAAGAAGCTGGCGGTCACCAAGGTCTGACGCAGGCGCACCGCCATCAACGCCCCCGACAGCGCGAAGACGCCGATGCCGGCAAGGTCGAGCAGCCGGACGATCAGCGCATTGTCGAAGTCGAACAAAACGGACCCCTATTTCGCCGCCGGGCGCACGCCCCCGACGATCGACAGGACGATCGCGGTCACGGCGTTGCGGATCGCGGGTTCGGCCTTCGGCGCGAAGAAGGGGGAATGGTTGGTCGGCGCGGGCTCCCCCTTCGCCTTGAGGTCTGCGAGGACCGCCGGATCATAGCCGCCGATACCGAAGAAAAGCGAGGGAACGCCCGCGTCGACGAACTCGGAATAATCCTCGCTTCCCGACATCGGCGCCGCACTCGCCGGCGCGAAGACAAGGCCTTTGCCGAACACTGGCGTCAGCGCCGCGACCGCAGCATTGGCCATCACCTCATCGTTGGTGAGGACGCCGGTGCCGCTGAGATAGCGGATCGTCGGCTCGGGCGCCTTGCCCATCGCCGCCGCCGATTTCGCAACGCGCGCGGTGCCGTCCTGGAGCAGCTTGCGCACCTCGGGCGACTGCGAACGCAGATTGACCTTCACCTCGGCGCTGTCGGGGATGATGTTGGGCGCGCTGCCCGCATTGATCGCGCCGATCGTCAGAACGCCGAAGGCAGCGGGGTCCTTTTCGCGGCTGATCACCACCTGCGTGTCGGTGACGAAGCGCGCGGCGATCGGAATCGGGTCGATCGTCGCGGCGGGCATCGAGCCATGCCCGCCGCGGCCGTGGAAGGTGATCGAATAGCTGTCCGACGCCGATGACCCGGCGCCCGCCTTGATCGCGACCACGCCGGCCGGAAGGTTCGAAACATGCGCGGCGAAGCCGAAATCGGGCTTCGGGAAGCGCGTGAAGAGCCCGTCATCGAGCATCGCGCGCGCGCCCACGAGCGGCTCCTCGGCGGGCTGGCCGATCAGCACCACGGTGCCCGACCAGCTGTCGCGCATCGCGGAGAGCGCCTGCGCGACGCCGACCAGATAGGCAACATGCGTGTCGTGGCCGCACGCGTGCATCACCGGCACATCCTTGCCCTCATAGGTCGCGCGCGCCTTGCTCGACCAGGCGAGCCCGGTCTTTTCCTCCATCGGCAGCGCGTCCATGTCGGCGCGCACGAGGATGGTGGGGCCTTCGCCGTTCTTGAGTATGCCGACAACGCCGGTGCCGCCGACCTTTTCGGTCACGGTGAAGCCCGCCTTGCGCAGATGCTGCGCAAGGATACCCGCTGTGCGGACTTCCTGCATCCCGAGTTCGGGGTGCTGGTGGAGATCCTTGTAGAGCGCCTCAAGCGCCGGGTAATTCTTATCGAGCAGCGCGGTCAGCCGCGCGTTCGCGGCGGTCAGATCGGGCGCCGCCTGCGCGCCCGTGGGAACCGATAGCACCGCCAAATATCCGCCAATAATGAATCTGGATAGTGTCACACGCTTCCTCCCCATCACAGTCATTGAAGATCGATACGGCGAATTTCGATCGTGTCACTCGCCTTCTCGCCGGGCGAACCGCTGATTTCTCGCGCTATCCGGGCACTGACGACCATGCCGGTTCGGGCATCAAGCCTCATCTCGGTCACGTCAGTCATCGTCGTGCGTTCAAAGGCGGCCGCCGCCGAGCGGAGCTTCTGTTGCTGCTCGGTAGGCCAACTCGCGGACATGCCGGCTAGGACGCTTTGCATACCCGCCGCGAAGGCCTTCCGATCAGGTTCCGTTTTTTCGGCATAGTGCAATATGCCATTGCCTTCACGCGACAGGGTGAAAGTGCCCTGGACCGGAAGCGGCATTGGCATCAGCCCCGGCGGCAGTTCCCCGTTGATCGGATAGGATTTTCCGGCTTCACCCTCGACGCCCGCATAACCCAGCACCGAAGGCCAGCCTTTGACAAGAAGATAGGGGGCATCCTCCGCCGAAAGTCCGGAAAACTGAGCCGCGACGCCATTCGCTAACTCCCGGGCCACCACCTGCTTCGCGGGGTCCGGTTCGAGCAACTTGCTCATGTCGGCTGTGGAAGACGTCAGCGCGGCTTTCAGAGACAGCCAGTCGCCCATGGCAAGAACTGCCCCATTGGTGTCGAGATTCAGGTCATAGGGTCCAAAGCTGGCCCGAAGAAAGTCGGGAGTCGCGCCAGTCATCTTCGCAAGCGCAATGGCATCCTTGCCCGCCACATCAACGCGAAGCATCGTGATCGTCAGCCGGTAGCCGCCCTCGGTGCGCACAAAGCGGAGCTTTTGCTCCAGACGAACGCTGCTGCGCCCCTTGTTTGAGGACGATTTGGTAACAACAAGGTCATAGCGCAAATCTTGATCGAGCGGCGGTGCGAATGGAATGGCCAGCTGCTCGACCGGTTCTATTGCAACCGCCAGCGCTTCAGTTGCGCCCGCCGTTCCGGAAACCTGAAGGATCAAGCCCAGCGAAGCCCCAGCCCAGAGCCAATGCTTCGCCATAGCTTTCTCCCCCCGCGTTTCGTATCAGATGTGGATCGGTTTGCCCGTCACCGCCATCGCGGCTTCCTTGATCGCTTCGCTGTGCGTCGGATGCGCGTGGCAGGTATAGGCGATGTCCTCCGACGTGGCGCCGAATTCCATCGCCTGCGCGGCCTGCGCGATCATCGTGCCGGCAACGCTCGCGATGCACCACACGCCGAGCACGCGGTCGCTCTTCGCATCGGCGATCACCTTCACGAAACCGTCGGGTTCGTGATTGGTCTTGGCGCGGCTGTTTGCCATCATCGGGAATTTGCCGACCTTGATCTCGCCCTTTTCCTTCGCCTGTTCTTCGGTCAGGCCGACACCGGCAATTTCGGGCCAGGTGTAAACGACCGACGGGATGACGTCGTGGTTCACGATGCCCGTCAGCCCCGCGATATTCTCGGCGCAGGCGATGCCTTCATCCTCGGCCTTGTGCGCGAGCATCGGGCCGGGGATCACATCGCCTATCGCCCAGATGCCAGGGACCTGCGTGCTGAAGTCATGGTCGGTTTCGATCTGGCCGCGCTGGTTGACCGCGAGGCCCGCCTTGTCGAGGCCGAGCCCGTCGGTGTTGGGACGGCGGCCGATCGACACGAGCACGACATCGGCTTCGAGCGTTTCGGCGTCGCCGCCGGCGGCGGGTTCGAGCGTCAGCACGGCCTTCTTGCCCTTCACCTCGGCCTTGGTGACCTTGGTCTTGAGCTTGAATTCCATGCCCTGCTTCTTGAGGATCTTGTTCGCGTCCTTGCGGACGTCGCCGTCCATGCCGGGCAAAATCTGGTCGAGGAATTCGACGACGGTGACCTTCGCACCGAGACGGCGCCACACGCTGCCGAGCTCGAGCCCGATCACGCCGCCGCCGATGACGACCATGTGACCCGGAACCTTGGCGAGTTCGAGCGCGCCGGTCGAATCGACGATGATCTGCTTGTCGTTATCGACCTCGACGCCCGGAAGCGGGGTCACCGACGAGCCGGTCGCGATGATGATATTCTTGGCGCGATACGCCTTGCCCGCGACTTCGACCGTGTCTTTCGACGTGAACTGCGCATAGCCCTTCAGCCAGTCGACCTTGTTCTTCTTGAACAGGAATTCGATGCCGCCGGTCAGGCCCTTGACCGCATCCTTGCGCTGGCCGTGCATCGTACCGAGGTCGAGCTCTGGCTTCACCTTGATGCCCATCGCCGCCATCGCGCCGCCGGCGGCGGCCTCGAAATATTCCGAGGCGTGCAGCATCGCTTTCGAGGGGATGCAGCCGACGTTGAGGCAGGTGCCGCCCAGCGTCTCGCGCCCTTCGGCGCACGCGGTCTTCAGGCCGAGCTGCGCCGCGCGGATCGCCGCGACATAACCGCCGGGACCCGAACCGATGACAAGGACGTCGTAGTCGTAATCAGCCATGTTCAATCTACCTCAATTTCTGCCTGGCACCGTCAACGAGCGAATCCGCTCAAACGGGCAGCCCGGATTTCGCCGCGCATGACTTCATAACGGGTGCCGCCATTTCGGGCGACAGGCCGATCAATTCAGATGCGCTATATTTCTTGATCAATTCGTCGGCGGCGCATTTGCACACCTCGGCAGCGAGCCCCGCGGCCGCGCCGCCACCCTCTGCCGCGGCGCGGCACGATTCGCCGAAACTCTCGACAAAGCTGGTCCTGAGCCCGTCCTCGAGCCCCTTCGCCATGCGGCTTTCGCCCTCGCCGCAGCCCGCGAGGGCGGCGGCGAGGGCGAAGACCAGAATTGCGCGGAGGGGGAGGAGCGCCGTCATCGGATCAAAGATCGATCAGCAGGCGCGTCGGATCCTCGATCGCTTCCTTGATCGTCTTCAGGAAGGTGACCGCCTCGCGGCCGTCGATCAGGCGGTGATCATAGCTCATCGCAAGGTACATCATCGGACGGATCACGATCTCGCCGTTGCGCACGACCGGACGATCCTCGATCCGGTGGAGGCCGAGCACCGCCGACTGCGGCGGGTTGATGATCGGGGTCGACATCAGACCGCCGAACACGCCGCCGTTCGAGATGGTGAAGGTGCCGCCGGTCATGTCGTCCATCGTCAGCGTGCCGTCCTTGGCGCGCTTGCCGAGGTCCGCGATCGCCTTTTCGATGTCGGCGAACGACAGGCTGTCGGCGTTGCGGACGACGGGAACGACGAGGCCGTTCGGCGCGCTGACCGCGACCGAGACGTCGAGATAGTCGTGATAGACGATCTCGTCACCGTCGATGCGCGCGTTCACCGCCGGGATGTCGTGCGCGGCAAGCGCGACCGCCTTGGTGAAGAAGCTCATGAAACCCAAACGAACGCCATGCTTCTTCTCGAAGCTTTCGCGATATTTGTCGCGCGTCGCCATCACCGCCGACATGTCGACGTCGTTGAAGGTCGTCAGCATCGCGGCGGTGTCCTGCGCTGCCTTCAGCCGCTTGGCGATCGTCTGGCGCATCCGCGTCATCTTGACGCGCTCCTCGCGGCGGCCCGGCGCATCGCTCGCGGCGGGCGCGGGTGCAGCGGCCGGAGCCGGGGCGGCCGCAGGCGCGGCGCTGGCGGCCGCGAGCACGTCTTCCTTGGTCAGGCGGCCATCCTTGCCGCTGCCCTGAATCTTCGTCGGGTCGACCCCATGCTCGAGCACGAGGCGGCGCACGGCGGGCGACATGGTCGTGACGGTGTCGACGCCGTCGCTCGCCGGGACAGCCGTCGCAGCGGGCGCCGGTGCGGCGGCTTCCGCCTTGGCAGCCGGAACGGGTGCAGCGGCGGCGGGTGCCGGAGCAGCGGCCGCGCCGCCGGCCTCGACCGTCGCGATCGTCGCGCCGACGTTGACCGTGTCGCCGACTGCGGCGAGTTGCTGGCCCATCACGCCGGCGACGGGCGACGGCACTTCGACCGCAACCTTGTCGGTTTCGAGGCTTGCAATGGGCTCGTCGAGCGCAACGGCCTCACCCGGCTTTTTCAGCCATTCGCCGATCGTCGCTTCGGTAACGCTTTCGCCCAGCGTGGGGACTTTGACTTCGGTGCTCATAGGTGCAGTTCCTTGGGGCTTAAGCTCAGGCTTTGTTCTTGGCGCGGCGGATTTCGGCGCGAACCGAAAGGCCGAGCGCATCGGCGACAAGCGCCGACTGTTCGGTCTGGTGGCGGCTCATCAGGCCCGTTGCGGGCGACGCGGCGGCAGCACGGCCGGCATAGCGCGGACGCATGCCCTTGTGGCCCGCATTGGTCAGCGCTTCCTCGATCAGTTCGTTGACGAAGAACCACGCGCCATTGTTGCGCGGCTCTTCCTGCGCCCACACGACCTCTTCGAGGTTCGGCATCCGCTTCAGGCGAACCGCGAGCGGCTCACCCGGGAAGGGATAGATCTGCTCGACGCGGACCACCGTCGTGTCGGTCAGACCCGCAGCATCGCGTGCCTCCATCAGGTCGTAGCCGACCTTGCCCGAACAGAGCACGACGCGCTTGATGTCCTTGTCCGCCGGCGGCGTGCGATCGGACATCAGGCGGCGGAAATGCGCATCGCCGATGAAGTCCGAACGCTGCGACACCGCCAGCTTGTGGCGGAGCAGCGACTTCGGCGTCATGATGATCAAAGGCTTGCGGAACGGACGCAGCATCTGGCGGCGCAGGACGTGGAAATAGTTCGATGGGGTCGAAATATTGCACACCTGGATATTGTCGCCCGCGCACAGCTGGAGGAAGCGTTCGAGACGCGCCGAGCTATGCTCGGGTCCCTGCCCTTCATAACCGTGCGGCAGCAGCATCACGAGGCCATTGGCGCGCAGCCACTTGGCTTCGCCCGACGCGATGAACTGGTCGATCATGATCTGCGCGCCGTTGGCAAAATCGCCGAACTGCGCTTCCCAGAGCACAAGGCTCTTCGGATCGGCCATCGCATAGCCATATTCGAAGCCGAGCACGCCATATTCGGAGAGCGGGCTGTCGAGCACCTCGAAGCGGCCGTGCGGCACGGTGGTCAACGGGATATATTTGGCTTCGGTCTTTTGATCGACCCAGACCGCGTGGCGCTGGCTGAACGTGCCGCGGCCCGAATCCTGACCCGACAGGCGGACCTGGTAGCCTTCGCTGAGCAGCGTGCCGAAGGCGAGGCTTTCGGCGGTCGCCCAGTCGAACACTTCGCCATCGCTCTTGTCGGCGAACATCGCGCCGCGCGCGTCGATCACGCGGCGCAGCGTCTTGTGAACCTCGACGTCGTCGGGGATCGTCGTCAGCGTGCGACCGATCGAATCGAACAATTTGTCCGAAACCCCGGTCGAAATGTTGCGGCGCGAATTTTCGGGATCGGCAGGGGCGTGAAGTCCCGACCAACGGCCCGCAAACCAGTCGGCCTTGTTGGGCTTGTAGCTTTTCGCCGCTTCGAAATCGCCTTCGAGCCGCGCTACGAACTCGGCGCGGTGGGCATCGGCCCAGCCGGCGTCGATCACGCCTTCGCTTTCAAGCTTTGCGGCGCAAAGCTGCGACACCGGCGGGTGCTGGCGGATAACGCCATACATCAACGGCTGGGTGAACGAAGGCTCGTCGCCCTCGTTATGTCCGAAGCGGCGATAGCACCACATGTCGATCACGACGTCGCGCTTGAACTGCTGGCGGAAATCGATCGCGAGTTTGCACGCAAAGGTCACCGCTTCGGGATCGTCGCCATTGACGTGGAGGATCGGCGCCATCACGCCCTTCGCCACGTCCGACGGATAGGGCGACGAGCGCGCGAATTGCGGGCTGGTGGTGAAGCCGATCTGGTTGTTGACGATGAAGTGGATGCAGCCACCGGTATTGTAACCGCGGATGCCCGAGAAGCCGAGGCATTCCCAGACGATCCCCTGCCCCGCGAACGCCGCGTCGCCGTGGATCAGCACGGGCAGCACCTGCTCATGCTTGGCCAGATCGTCGCGCACGACCTGTTGCGCGCGCACCTTGCCGAGGACGACGGGGTCTGCCGCCTCAAGGTGCGACGGGTTGGGGACCAGCGACATATGCACCGACGCGCCGCCGAATTCGCGGTCGGTCGAGGTACCGAGGTGATATTTGACGTCGCCCGACCCGCCGACATCGTCGGGGTTTGCGGATCCGCCAGCGAATTCATGGAAGATCACCTTGTACGGCTTTGCCATGACGTTCGCGAGCATGTTGAGGCGCCCGCGGTGCGCCATGCCATAGACGATTTCACGCACGCCATACTGGCCGCCATATTTGATGATGGCTTCCATCGCGGGGATCATGCTTTCGCCGCCATCGAGCCCGAAACGCTTGGTCCCGACATATTTGCGCGCGAGGAATTTCTCCCACTCCTCGGCCTCGATCACCTTGTTCAGGATGGCGCGTTTGCCCTCGACCGAAAATTCGATGATCTTGTCGGCGCCTTCCATCCGTTCCTGCAGGAACTGGCGTTCCTCGATGTCGGCGATGTGCATATATTCGAGGCCGACATTGCCGCAATAATTGGCGCGCAGGATCGCGACGATCTCACGAATCGTTGCCTTTTCCAGCCCCAGCGTGCCGCCGATGAACACCGGGCGATCCTGATCGGCACCAACGAAGCCGTGGAATTCGGGGGTCAGGTCGGCGGGCAGTTCGCGCGTGCTGAGCCCGAGCGGATCGAGATTGGCGGCAAGATGACCGCGCACGCGATAAGTACGGATCAGCATCATCGCGCGGATCGAATCGTCGGCGGCGCGTTCGACCTCGGCGTTCGACAGCGCGGCACCCGCCTTGGCGGCGGCGGCCTTCACTGCGACCTGCATCTGCTGCGGGTCGAGCGCGGCGGTCAGGTCGTCGCTGTCGATCTGGGGCCAGTTCTTCGGCGCCCAGCTCGGGCCGGCCTGCGGCTCGTCGATGTCGAAGCTTTGTCGTTCGAGGTTCATCTGCTTTTCCACGGGGAGGTAGGGGTGGGTTTTATATGGGGAGCGGAGGCCCGCCGGCAAAGGGTGCCGGCGGGCCGCCTGCTCAGACGCGTTCCTTCAGTACTTCGGCGAGGGTCGAGCCGAGTTCCGACGGGCTCGCCGACACCTTGATGCCCGCAGCTTCCATCGCCGCGATCTTGCTTTCGGCGTCGCCCTTGCCGCCCGACACGATCGCGCCGGCATGGCCCATGCGGCGACCCGGAGGCGCGGTGCGGCCCGCGATGAAGCCGGCCATCGGCTTTTTGCGGCCGCGCTTCGCTTCATCGATCAGGAACTGGGCGGCCTGCTCCTCGGCGTCGCCACCGATTTCGCCGATCATGATGATCGACTTGGTCGCTTCGTCGGCGAGGAAGAGTTCGAGCACGTCGATGAAGTTGGTGCCGTTGACGGGATCGCCGCCGATGCCGACCGCGGTCGTCTGGCCCAGGCCGACGTTCGTCGTCTGGAACACGGCTTCATAGGTCAGCGTGCCCGAACGCGAGACGACGCCGACGCTGCCCTTGGAAAAGATGCTGCCGGGCATGATGCCGATCTTGCATTCGCCCGGCGTCAGCACGCCGGGGCAGTTCGGGCCGATCAGGCGCGACTTCGAGCCCGAAAGCGCGCGCTTCACCTTGACCATGTCGAGCACCGGAATGCCTTCGGTGATCGCGACGATCAGTTCGATCTCGGCGTCGATCGCCTCGAGGATCGAGTCGGCGGCGAACGGCGGCGGGACATAGATGACCGACGCGGTCGCGCCGGTCGCGGCCTTGGCTTCTTCAACGGTGTTGAAGTTGGGCAGGCCGATATGCGTCGTACCGCCCTTGCCCGGCGTCACACCGCCGACCATCTGCGTACCATAGGCCAGCGCCTGTTCGGTGTGGAAGGTGCCGGTGGCACCGGTCATCCCTTGCGTGATGACCTTGGTGTTCTTGTCGATGAGGATGGACATAATTTATCCCTTTGAATTTGTTTGCGGCTCTGGATCAGAAGGCGATGTAAAGGTGCATGCTGTTCTTGTCTGGTACGGCGGCAGTGCGACCGAACAGCTCCGCCCGTACCGGATGGTTGCCATCGACCTTGCCCGAATATTCGAAATAGTGCGGCAGGTCGGTGCTCTTCCCTTTCAGGCCCAGCGCCTTCACCGCAGCTTCGAATGCGTCGTCATAAGGCCAGCCATGTTTCACATTGGGCACGACGACGGCGCAGAGCGTCGGATAGCGACGCTTTTCCGGGAAGGTTGCGAGAACGCCCCGCAACACCACGCCATCGACGCTACGCGACCACTGCTTGACCGACACGGCCTTCGAGTAATCGAAATTCTTGTCGAGCGCGCGCGAGATGCCAAAACCCTTCGGGTCGATAGTCGCGGGTTCCTCCGTCCAGCCGCCGGCCGAAAAAGCCTGTTCGCGCGCGGCAACGGTCAATTCGCCCTTTGCGCAGGCGTCCAGAAAGGCCGGGACTGCTCCCGGATATTCCGGTCCGGCCTCGGTGGCCGAAACCGGCAGCGCCAGCGCAGAATACGCCAACGCTGCCGCGATCGTCGCGACGCGCATCATGCCAGCGACGGATCCAGCGCCTTGCACGCGTCGAGCAGTTCCCTGACCGCGTCGACCGAGACCTGCAGGCCCGCCTTGTCGGCGTCGTCGAGTTCGATCTCGACGATCTTCTCGACCCCGCCGGCACCGATCAGCACCGGAACGCCGACGTAGAGGCCGTCGAGACCGTACTGGCCGTCGACATAGGCCGCGCAAGGCAGGATGCGCTTCTGGTCACCCAGATAGGCTTCGGCCATCGCGATGCCCGAAGCTGCGGGCGCATAGAATGCCGAACCGGTGCCGAGCAGCGCGACGATCTCGCCGCCGCCGCCGCGGGTGCGCTTGACGATCGCGTCGATCTTTTCCTGCGACGACAGGCCCATCGTGACGAGGTCGGGAACGGGGATGCCGTTGACCGTCGAATAACGCACGACGGGAACCATCGTGTCGCCATGGCCGCCTAGCACGAAGGTGTTCACATCCTTCACCGACACGTCGAATTCGTCGGCGATGAAGTGGCTGAAGCGCGCCGAATCGAGCACGCCGGCCATGCCGACAACCTTGTTCGCGGGTAGACCCGAGAATTCGCGCAGCGCCCACACCATCGCGTCGAGCGGGTTGGTGATGCAGATGACGAACGCGTCGGGGGCGTTCGCCTTGATGCCTTCGCCGACGGCCTTCATGACCTTCAGGTTGATGCCGAGCAGATCGTCGCGGCTCATGCCCGGCTTGCGGGCGACACCGGCGGTGACGATGATGACGTCGGCGCCGGCGATGTCCTTATAATCGTTGGTGCCGGTGATCTTGGCATCGAAGCCCGCGATCGGGCCGACCTGCGACAGGTCGAGCGCCTTGCCCTGCGGCACGCCTTCGACGACGTCGAACAGGACGACGTCGCCGAGTTCCTTCTGCGCGGCGAGCAGCGCCAGCGTTCCGCCGATATTCCCGGCGCCGATCAATGCGATTTTCTTGCGTCCCATGGCGCGAGGCACTCCCTTCGTGGCAAGCCCGGCAATTGGTTCACAGACCGGCGGAGGCACGGGCTAAAGCCCCTTGCCGGTCCCAAGACTGGCGACGCCCCTACGCCGATTCCCTTAAGGAAACAACCGCCAAAAGGACGAAAAACCGGGTTTCTTTGCTAATAGTTCGCAATAACTATAAAGCCTCTGGGCAGACACTCTCCAGATGGGAATAACCGCGCGACGTGACAAGCATGAAGCGGCCGCGCGCGCCGTCTTTGCGGCAAATCCCGCAGGGACGGGTTAACCCTCCCTTATCGCTGCAATGCTACGCGCAAGAACCATGACGCGGGCGATCATCAGTTTCGACACCGAATTGTCGGCCGGCCTCTATCAACGGGGGGCCGACGCGCGCGCCAATTTCGAAAGCTCGATCCTCGGCCGCTGCCGCGACGGCGATTTCGGGATCCACTTCCAGATGGACATGCTCGAACGCCACGGGCTGACCGGTGTGTTCTTCATCGATCCGATGCCTGCACTGGTCTATGGCCCCGAGGTGATCGACGCGATCGTACGGCCCGTCGTCGCGCGCGGGCACGAGGTGCAGGTCCATATCCACACCGAATGGCTGGCCTTCGCGCGCTTCAACCCGGTCGGGCGACTCACCGGCCGCAACATCGGCGACTTTCCTCTGGCGGCGCAGAAAAAGCTGATCGCCCTCGCGCGCGATATCCTTGTCGGCGCGGGTGCACCAAAACCGACCGCCTTTCGCGCCGGCAACTTCGGCGCCAACGACGACACGCTGCGCGCGCTCGCCGCGCTCGGCTTCCGTTTCGACAGCAGTTTCAACGGCGCGTACCAGGGCCATGGCTGCGCCATCTCGCTCGACGCGGGCAACCTCGGGATGCGAGACCACCATGGCGTCGTCGAGGTGCCGGTCAGCGGGCTGATGGACCGTGCGAGCCGTTTCCGCCCCGCGCAGCTTTGCGCGATGTCCGAAGAAGAGATGCGCGACGCGCTCGACCATAGCGCGGCGAGCGGCGCGATCCAGTTTTCGGCGTTCAGCCACAGCTTCGAATTGCTGAGCCGCGACCGCGAAGTCCCCAACGGCCTTGCGATTTCGCGGATGGAAGCGCTGTGCCGCGCGGTTGCGGACGACACGCGCGTAACGAGCGGCGGCTTCGCGACTTTACCGGGACCGCCCGCACGTCCCGCGCGGATCGGGCTTGCCGCACCCAAACCGCTGCGCACGCTCCGGCGGACGGTCGAGCAGGGTATCGGCCATCTGGTGCACGAGGTGCGCTACGTCCGCGACCTGATTTCGGTCACGGTCAATTCGTCGCGCTGGGGAAAGGTTGCCAGCGGCGTCCTCCTCGCCGTGGCCTAGGCCGCGCCACTCTCCGCAGGTCCGTGGCCTAACGCCAGATAGTCATCCGACTGCATTTCGGCGAGGCGGCTCGCGGTGCGCTCGAACTCGAACGCACCGTCGCCCGCGACATAAAGCTGGTCGGGCATCGCCGCCGCGCTCGCGAGCAACTTGACCTTATATTCGTAAAGCGCGTCGATCAGCGTGACGAAGCGCGCTGCTTCGTTGCGGTTCTCGGGACCCATACGCGGGATGCCGACGATGATCACGGTGTGAAAGTGGCGCGCCACGGCGAGATAGTCGGCCGCCCCGCGCGCCTCGCCACACAAGCGCCTGAACGAAAAGACCGCAACGCCCTTCAGCGCCTTCGGCACATGCAGCATCCGTCCGCCGCCGACGTCGAGTTCGAGCGTCGGGACGTGCGCGCGGTCCTCCGGCGGATAGTCGGTGAGGCGGAAGAAGGCCGCCGACAGCGCCGCGCTCGCCGCGTCGTCGGCGGGCACGAACCAGCGCGCGCCATCGCCGAGGCGGTCGCGGCGATAATCGGTCGGGCCGTTGAGGCTCATCACGTCGAGCCGCTCCTCGACCAGCGCGATGAAGGGCAGGAAATGTTCGCGGTTGAGCCCGTCCTTGTAGAGATCCTTCGGCGGCCGGTTCGATGTCGCGACCATCGTCACCCCGCGGTCGATCAGCGCGGTGAACAGGCGTGAGAGGATCATCGCGTCGGCGCTGTTGTTCACCACCATCTCGTCGAACGCGAGGCAGCGCGTATTTTCGGCGAGCGCGTCGGCGACAAGCGGGATCGGGTCGCCGCTCTCGCCCTTCCTGACCTCGCGCATCCGGGCATGGACGTCGAGCATGAAGGCGTGAAAATGGACGCGCCTTTTCCGCTGGATCGCCAGATGGTCATAGAAAAGGTCCATCAGCATCGACTTGCCGCGTCCGACAGCACCCCAGAGGTAGACGCCGCGGAGCGCCGCGGGCTTGCGCCCGGTCAGGCGCCACAGCAGGCTGCCACGCGGCGGCACCGCTTCCAGCTCGGCCTGTAGCCGGTCCAGCCGCCCGGCGGCGGCGCGCTGTTCGGGATCGGGCTTGAGTTCGCCCGCGGCAACGAGGGCATCATAGGCCGCAAGAACGGTGATCACTTGCCGCTCGCCTTGCGGATCGTCCCGGCGAAGCTCAGCACGATGTGGCTATCGCCCTCGCCCTGCACGACAAGGCCGCGCAGGAAGATCAGGCGGCCGGTTTCGCGCACCAGCTCGACGACGGCATCGAGCGGCTCACCGACGCGCCCCGCGCCGACGAACTGCGTCGACAGGTCGAGCGTCACCGAATGGCCGGCGTTGAGCGAACCGAACTGATGCGACGCCGCAAACAGCGCGATGTCGACGAGCGCGAGCGTTACCGCGCCATGGACATTGTCGCCAAGGTTGCTGTGCTTGCGTTCGGGGATCATGCGCACCCGCGCGCACGGACGGCCGTCGCGCGTCGGCGGTTCGGCGCGGACGGTCAGCGGTTCGATGAAGCTGTTGAAGCGCGTCGGGTCCTTGAGGTCCCAGCTCAGCCATCCGCCATCCAGCTCCTCGGCGCTGAAATATTCGCGGCGCTTCGGCTCCTCGATCCCGTCGTTCATGCCCTGCAATATCCGTCCAGTTTTCCCGAGCGTATCAGCTCGCCGTAATAGTCGGCCATCGCTTTCGCGCGCCTGCCGTCCGTGCCGATGAATTCGGCGGCGCCCGCGAGCCAGCCCGCCGAACAGGTCTCAAGCGCGCCCGACCCGCGTGCGCAAGCGATAAAATCACCGAATGCGTCGCGCCAGCGGGCGAAGCCTGTCCTGTTCATCGGAGCACCGTGGCCCGGAATGATCTGCCTTGCCCCCACCGCCGCGACCGCATCCAACGCATGTAGCCAACCTTCGGGGCACGCGGTGTCGAGAAACGGCACGGCGCCGGTGACAAGATCACCAACGATCGCACGGCGCTGCGCCGCGTCATAGATCCAGAGGTCCCGGGCAGTCACCGCCCGCTCGGCAACATGCAGCGAAAGCGACCTCCCTGCCAGCACGAGATCGCGGTTCTCGTCGACGGTCTCATCGGGACGAAGCTCGCGACCACGCGCGATCGTGTCGAGGTCGCCCTGCACGTCGGGAAGCGCGGAGACTGGCATGGAGCCGGACGAGATGGCAACACGCGCCGCGGCGGCACTGTCGGCCAAAAAGCCGGTCAATGCGCCCTCGATCGCCGAAGTGCCATAAACCGTGATGGCGGGGTTCGCCGCACGCAAGGCAAGATTTCCGCTGACATGATCGAGATGCCAATGCGTATTGATGATCGCGACAGGGCGCAGTTTCAACCGGCGCAGCGCGGCATCGATGGACTCGACATGGCCTGCCGTGCGTCCCGTATCGACGAGAATGGCTCCCTTCGGGCCCTTCAATATGACCGTATTACCGTCGGGAGAACGTCCCGGGTTGAAGGCGCCGGGAACGAGCCAGCTATCGCCGCTAAGGGCGATCTCGTCGCGCAGCGGCGAAGACGGCTCCGCGCGTGCCGCCCACGCAGGAGCCAGAAGCGCCAGCGCAGCGAGTGCCGCCAGCGCTCCGCGCATCAGACCTGCCGCTCGGCCTCGAGCTTCTTGATCTCGGCAATCGCGCGTGCGGGGCTCAGGCCCTTGGGGCACGCGTTCGAGCAGTTCATGATCGTATGGCAGCGATAGAGACGGAACGGGTCTTCGAGTTCGTCGAGCCGCTCGCCCGTCATTTCGTCGCGGCTGTCGGCGAGCCAGCGATACGCCTGGAGCAGGATCGCGGGGCCGAGGAACTTGTCGCTGTTCCACCAATAGCTCGGGCAGCTCGTCGAGCAGCAGGCGCACAGGATGCACTCGTAGAGACCGTCGAGCTTTTCGCGCTCGGCGGGCGACTGCAGCCGCTCCTTGCCGCTCGGCGTCGTCGTCTTGGTCTTCAGCCAAGGCTCGATCGACGCATATTGCGCATAGAAATGGGTGAAGTCGGGGACGAGGTCCTTGATCACGTCCATCGCCGGCAGCGGGGTGATCGTGATGTCGCCCTTCAGATCCTCGATCGCGGTGGTGCAGGCGAGGCCGTTCTTGCCGTTCATGTTCATCGAACAGCTGCCGCAAATACCTTCACGGCACGACCGGCGGAAGGTCAGCGTCGAATCCTGCTCGCTCTTCATCTTGATGAGCGCGTCGAGCACCATCGGGCCGCATTTTTCGGTGTCGATCTCGAACGTGTCGAAATGCGGATTCTGCGCCTTGTCGGGGTCGTAGCGATAGACCTTGAATTTCTTGACGGCGGTCGCGCCCTCGGCCTTGTGGACCTTGCCCGTCTTTTGCGGGCGGCTGTTCTTGGGCAGGACAAATTGGGCCATATCGCGGTCTTCCCTATGCAATCGCGGGCTGCCTAGACCCGATTGGCAGAGTCGACAAGAGGGTGAAGCGCGAAAGCCGCTGGCAGGCGCGCGGGCAAGGCGCTAGGGCGGCGATGATGAGCGAAAGCGCCGACCAGCCCGCCGTTACCAGCCGCAGCGTCGCGCGCGGGCTCGGCACCACCGTGCTGGCGCGGCTCGGCGCGGTCGTCGAGATCGTCGCGCAGCCGCTGTATGTCCTGATGTTCGGGCTGGCCGGATACGGCCTCTATGCCGTGTTATGGGCGACGATCAACCTGCTCGAGAATATCTTCGACCTCGGCATGACGAGCGCGATGCAGCGCACCGTGCCGCAGTCGGCGAGCGACGCCGACGCCGCGGCGGCACTGCGCACCGCGATGCTGTTCGGCGTCGGACCGTGTCTGGTCGTCGCAACGCTGATTTCGATCTTCGCCGCCGAGCTCGGCCCGCTGCTCAACGTCGCGGCGAAGGATCGCGATCTCGTTACGCCGGCGATCCGTATCTTCGTCTGGGCGCTGCCGCTGTGGGCCTTCGTCGAAATTGCGACCTCGGCGCTGCGCGCGCGCATGGTGTTCGGCGCCGAAATCCGCCTCCGGATCGTGTGGGAACAGATCATGCGGCTGGTGTTCGCAGGGCTGTTCTTCGCGGGCGGGCTGGGGCTCAAGGGGCTGTTCATCGCGCATCTCTGTTCGCTGGCGATCACCGCGGCGCTCAGCGTCCGCCTGCTCGCGCGCCACTACAGCCTCGCCGATATGTGGCGCGCACGGACGGCGAGCGACACGGCGCGCAACACCTTCTGGGCCGGGCTGTCGATCCTGCCATCGAACATCATCGCGCGGTTGTTCGGCGACGCGCCCGCGCTGATCCTCAACCTGCTGCTGCCCGGCGCGGCGGGTGCGGCGGCGGCGGGTCTGTTCACGATCGCGCGCAAGCTGTCGAGCGTCGTCCAGCTCGTCCGGATCGCCTTCACCTATGTCATGGCACCGCTCGCCGCCAGCGCCGAGCGGCAGGACCGGCGGCAGGTCGCCGACATCTATGCCTATGCGACGCGGCTGATATCGGCGATCGCGCTGCCGCTCGCGGCGGTGCTCGCGGCGGGGAGCACCTCGTTGCTCAGCCTGTTCGGCGACCAGGCGCAGGGCGCGCAGGCGGCGCTGATCACCCTGCTCTTCGCGCGCGCCGCCGAAGCCGTGCTGGGCATTTCGGCGCCGGTGCTGCAAGTCGTCGCCGCCTTCCGGCACCAGCTCACCGCCAGCATCTTCGGCGTCGCGGTGGCATTCGGCACCGGCTGGCTGATCGTCGGGCACCTCGACCCGCTGACCGGGGTGACCCTTGCAACAGCGACCGGCCTCGTCGTCATGGCGGCGGTCCCGATGCTCCAGCTCGCGGTGACCGAAAAGCTCCAGCCGTTCGATGCACAATTCCCCGGCGTCGCGCTCCGCGGGCTCGTCGTCACGGCCGCAGCGGGCATCGCCGCGCTGTTCGCAAGCCGCCTCCCCGACCCGGTCGCGCTGCCGCTGATCGTGCTGATCGCCGCCGCATCGATCTGGTGCGCGCTCCGCTTCGCGCTCCCGCTCGCCGACCGCACCTCGCTGGGCAAGACCGGCCGCACGCTGCGGCTCTTCGAACGCGAGGCGTTGTGACCGGCGCTGCGGCCCCGCCTGCAGGCGTCGCGATCTACGATCTCGACCGGACCGTACTGCGCAAGCCGACCTTCACGCTTTTCCTGCTCTGGGCGGCGTGGCGCGAGGCACCGTGGCGCCTGCTCTTGCTGCCGGCGCTCGCGGCGCTGATGATCGGCTATGCGCTGCGCCTCTATGGCCGCGACCGGTTCAAGCCCGCCGCCATCCGCCTGATGCTGGGTAAGAGCATCGCGCCGACACGCGCCGACGCGCTCGCCGCCGATTTCGCGGCATGGCGCGTGCCGCGCGACGTCCCGCCGGGCGCCGCGGCGTGCATCGCGCGCGACCGCGGCGAAGGATACCGGCTGCTGATGGCAACCGCGGCGCCCGAATTCTACGCGGGCGCGATCGCCGATGCACTCGACTTCGACGCAATTGTCGCCTCGCGCCACCAGCGCGATACCGAGGGCAACTGGCTCCCCCTGCTCGACGGACCCAATTGTTACGGCGAGGAAAAGGCGCAGCGCGTCGCCGAATGGCTCGCCGTCCATGCCGCGCATGGCACCGTGCCGATCCGTGTCTATTCGGACCATATCAGCGATGCACCGACCTTTGCGCTCGCCAACGAAGCCTGGCTCGTCGGGCGCGGCGACAAGTTCGCGCAGCGAGCCGCAAAACATGGCTGGCGGGTCGCCGATTTCGAGGATGCGGGCGCGGGGAGACTCCCCTGATGCGCACCCTGTTCCTGTTCATCGGCGAACCGCACCAGATTTTCCACGCGCTGCCGATTGCCGCCGAGATGGCAGCGGCCGGAGAGGAGGTCGAGGTTGCGGTCGCGAGCGGCGACCATCTGCGCATGGTCGAACAGGTCGCGCTCGCCTATCCGGGCTTTGCGCCGCGCATCACCCTGCTCGGCCAGCGCGGTCTTGCGCGCTGGCTGCGCGATTGGGGTCTGTTCCGCAATCCGCGGTTGCCGATGCTGTTCGGCGCTTTGCCCTTCCTGCGCGACTTCGATGCGATCGTGGTGCCCGAACGGACCACGACGGCGATCCGGCATTTCCTGCCGCGCCGGACGCGGCTGATTTTCACCCCGCACGGCGCGGGCGACCGCGCGATCATGCTCGACCCGCGCGACCGGCATTTCCATTTCGTGCTCGTCGCGGGCGAGAAAAGCGAACAGCGGTTGCTCGGCGCGGGAACGATCCGGCCGGGGCATTATGCCGTGAACGGCTATGTGAAGCTCGACCTGATGCCGCGGCTGCAGGCGGCGCGCGAACCTTTGTTCGCGAACGGCCGGCCGACCATCCTCTACGCGCCGCACTTCCGGCGCGACCTGTCGTCGTGGGACCGCTTCGGGCGCGACCTGATCGCGTGGTTCGCCGCGCAGGACCGTTACAATCTGGTCGTCGCGCCGCACGTCCGGCTGTTCGCCGAAGCGAGCGAGGCCGAGCGCGCGGCGATCGAACGGCTCGCGGTGCCGGACAAGATCCTGATCGACCTCGGATCCGACCGGCTGTTCGACATGAGCTATACCAGCGGCGCCGACATTTATGTCGGCGACGTCAGCAGTCAGGTGTACGAGTTTCTCGCAACGCCGCGCCCGTGCCTGTTCCTCAACGCGCACCGCGTTCCCTGGCAGGGCGATCCCGATTACCTGTTCTGGACGCTCGGCGGCGTCGTCGACGATCTCGCCGACCTGCCGGCGGCGCTCGACGCGGCGCCCGCGCACCATGTGCGCTACGCCGACGCGCAGCGCGAACGGCTCGCCGAATCGATCGGCGGCGATCCCGCCGGCGCCGCGCGGCGCGGCGCCGAGGCGATTTCGGCCTTTCTTGCAAAGGGCGCCCTACAGGATAAGAGCGGCGGATGACCGACGCAAACCTGCCCGCGCTGTCGCCGATCGGCGAAAATCCGACCCCGATCTGGGGCATGACCAACACCGAAAGGCTGCGCCGCCTCGCGCGCGCCGAGGGATTGCCCGAAACCGCGGGGCCGTCGGGCGCGCATATCTACGCCAACCTCGCCTATGTCTTCGACCCGGTATGGCTGCGCCATATCGTGCCGCTGCCAGGCACCGTCGTGATGAACGGCGACGAGCTGGTGATCGCGCATCTGACCGGCGGAATGCGCCCCGAAGATATCGCCCAGCACCGCGCCGCGCTGACGATCATCGATTATCGGGGCAATCCGCAAATCTATAACCGCCAGCTGCGCAAGCTCGACTGCCCGTTCATCCAGCGCCTGACCCCCGAAACGCGGCGCGCGATCGAACGGAAGAGCTATTTCGGCGCCTATAAAGGCGTCACCGACGCGCTGACCAAATATCTGTGGCCCGAACTCGCCTTGTGGCTGACGCGGATCGCCGCGAGCATCGGTATGACGCCGAACATGGTCACCACGATCGGCGCGACGCTGTGCGTCTATGCGACCTATCTCTTCGCTTATGGCCATTATTGGGAAGGGATGCTCGCAGGCTTCATCTTCATGGTGCTCGATACGGTGGACGGAAAACTCGCGCGCTGCACGATCACCTCGTCGAAGTGGGGCAATGTCGCCGACCATGGCGTCGACCTGATCCATCCGCCTTTCTGGTGGTATTTCTGGGGCGTCGGACTCGGCACCTGGGGGCTCGCGCTGTCGACGCAGACCTTCGCCTGGGTGATGGCGGCGGTCGTCGCGGGCTATGTGCTCCAGCGCGTGATCGAGGGATTGTTCATCAAGGATTTCGGCATGGACATCCATGTCTGGGAGAAGTTCGACAGCCGGTTCCGCCTGATCACCGCGCGGCGCAATCCGAACATGGTCATCCTGTTCTTCGCGACGCTCGCCGGGCGCCCCGATATCGGTCTGATCCTGCTCGCATGGTGGACGATCATCTCGCTGGTCGTCCATGCGGTGCGGCTGGTGCAGGCTTATGCCGTGAAGCGGTCGGGCCGCCCGATCACCAGCTGGATGGAAGAAGCATGAACGACACGATCGCTAAATTCGGCCACCCCGCGACGCTGATCGCCGAATATGATCATTGGGTCGTACTGCTGCGTCCCGCGCAGCCGACGCTCGGCGCGCTCGTGCTCGCCGCGAAATCCAACGCAACCGCGTTCGGCGACCTTCCCGCCGAAGCCCACGCCGAACTCAAGGTCGCGACCGCGGCGATCGAGGCGGCGCTGTCGCAGGCCATCGGCTATGCGAAGATCAACTATCTGATGCTGATGATGGTCGACCCGCACGTCCATTTCCACGTCCTGCCGCGCTATGACGGCGAGCGATCGGGCGCGGGCTTGAGCCTGGCCGACGCGGGCTGGCCCGCGCAGCCCGACCTCGGGCAGGCGGTGAAGCTCGACGAGACGCAAATCGCCGCGCTCACCGGCTGGCTCAAACCCTATTTCGCGTAGCGGCCTTCGACGGCCCATTTCGCGGTAAGCGCGTCGGCGGCCTCGACATCCTGCGGGAAGTCGACTTCCTGCCATTCGAGTCCCTCGATCGACACGGTGCCGACGCGGTTGCCCTTGGCGATGATGTCGATCGCACGCAGATACCAGCGCTCGACCCCGTCGGGGGTGCGCATCATCTGGTCGACCTGATTGCGGAAGATCGACGGACCGTCGCCGACAAAGGCGAGCATCCCGATCGACTCCGCATTGGTATCGGGGGGCAGAAGCCGCTTGCCGATGTGATGCAGGCGGCCCTCGGCGTCGCGGTTCACCTTCATATCGTCGTCGTCATAGTCGGGCTTGACGTCGACGGTGACGTTGATCGGCTCGTTCGCGCCCGCGATCAGCCTGGCGACGATCTCGTCCGAGATGATGGTGTCGCCGTTGAGGATGATGAAGTCGCGGTCCATCTCCTCGCGCGCGATCCAGCAGGTGCCGAGATTGTCGGCGACCTGGAAGAAGGGATTGAACAGGGTGCGGATGCGCGCGCCGGTGTCGCGGTAAAGCTGGAGCGCATGATCCTCGACGCGCTCGGTGCGAAAGCCCGTGACGACGACGATATCCTTGATCCCGTTCGCGACGAGCGCCGCGACCTGCCAGCTGATGAGGCTGCGGCCGTTGAACTCGATCAGGCATTTGGGAATGTCGCGGGTCAGCGGGAGCAGGCGCGAGCCCTGCCCGGCCGACAGGATGATGGCTTTGTCGATGCTCATAGGGGCCGCCCTATAGCGCCTTACCGCCGCGCGGCAAATATGGCTTCGATCAGTTCGATGTCGGAAGGCTTGTCGGCGTCGATGCATGCCTCGGCCTCCGACATCGGCACGACCTTTGCCTTGAGACCGAAACGCAGCCCGGCGCGCGCGACGCCCTGCTGGATCGTGAAGAGGCGAAGCAGCGCGCCGAGCAGCAACCAGGGCCCGAATGCGGCAACGATCTTCAGCCCCTTCTTCCGGTCGCGTTCGATCCGCCCCCAGAAGTCGAGCAGCGGCAGCACGCGGCGCCCACGCAGCCGGAACATGTTCGCGCCCGACCACCAGCCGCCACGGAATTTGAGCCAGGTACGCTGCGACTGCGGATAACGCGCGAGCAGCACATCGCGCTCGACCATCGCGACCGCGACGTCGCTGTCGGCGGCTCCGGTCAGGAACTCGGCGACCATCGCGGGGGTGAGCAACACATTGTCGGCGGTGGTGACGAGCAGCGGATCGTCACCCGGCGGCAGCGCGGCGGCGAGCGAGCTGCTGATCCCCTGCCCCGAATCCGCGAAATGCAGGTCGGCGAACCCCTCCAACCCCGGTCCGGCCGCGAGCTCGGCGCTGTTCTGCGCAAGAATCGTGATCGCGCCGACTTCGGGCGATGCGCGCAGCGCCTTCACGACATGAACGAGCATCGCCTGCCCCGCGATCGGTAGCAGCGCCTTGGTCGACACGCCGCTCCCGGTCAGCAGCGGGTCGGGGCCGGGCCGGCTGCCCGCGAGTATAATCGCCGGGATCGACGCGCTCACCGTGCCGCGTCCGCAGCGGGCGCGATGCGGCGACCGGTCACGCCGCGCAGAAAGTCGGTCGCGTCTTCGAGCACCGGCCCCTTGTTCTGGAACGGTGCGGCGAGTGCCATCACGATGCCCGTATGCCCCATGCCGGGGTATATACGGAGCGTCACCGGGCCACCCGCCTTCTCGATCGCGGCGGCAAGGTTCTGACTGTTGCGCGGACGCACCGTGTCATCCTCGTCGCCCGTCGCGAGCCACAGGGGCGGCGCATCGCCGCGCGCAAAATGGATCGGCTGAGTCTTCTCGATCGGCTTGACCTTGCCCATCGCCCTGTCTCCGCGGCCACCTTTCTCGAGCGGCAGAAAGTCATAGGGTCCGGCAAGGCCGGCAACACCGCGGATGACCGACGGATCGCTCTTCGCCGCGCGCAGCCATTGCGGATCGAGCGCGAGCATCGCGGCATTATAGGCGCCCGCCGAATGGCCCATCAGCGCGATCCGGTCAGGATCGCCGCCGAGCTTGGCGATATGTTCGTGCGTCCACGCGACCGCCGCCGCGCTGTCCTCGATAAAGTCGGGCCAATGCGCCTTGGGCACGAGGCGATAGTCGGGGATCACCACGACAAAGCCCTGCCGCGCCAGCGCGCGTCCGGCAAAGCCGTAACTGCCCCGCTCGCCGCTGTCCCAGCCGCCGCCATAGAAAAAGACGATCACCGGCAGGCGGTCGTCCGCCTTCGCATCGTCGGGCACCCAGATGTCGAGCGACTGGCGCGGCCCGTTGCCATAGGGCTGGTCGCCGAGCAGCAGCCGCGCGCCGTCGCCCTGCCCGAGCAGCCGGTCGGCCATGTTGAGCGACTTCGCACCGCCCGCGACGATCATCTTCGCCCCGCCGCCGAACAGCAGCACGAGCAGCAGCACCACGAAAAGGAATTTGATCAACCGTCGTCCTTTGGAAACCGGCCCCGTCATCATCCGCGCCCTACAGCGCGGCGGCGCGGTGAACAAGCGACTGCGCGACAAGCTTCGCGACCTTTTCCGCGTTCGCGCGTAGGACAGGGCAATGACCAATCCCTTCTCCCGCCCCGCCCTTGTCTGCAACAGCCAGAGCGGCAGTCATGACGACGCCGTCCTCGCCCGGATCGCGGAAAGCTGCCGCGCGGCGGGAACGCCGCTCGTTGCCATATTCGCGCTGCCCGACGACGATATCCCCGACGCGACCGAGCTGCACCGGCAGGGCATCGACCTGCTGCTCGTGTGGACGGGCGACGGGACGATCAATGCCGCGGCGCGCGGTGCGGCGGGCTGGGACGGCGCAATCCTGCCGCTGCCCGGCGGTACGCTCAACCTGTTGTCGAAGGCGCTGCACGGCGACCGGGCCGTGGTCGAGATATTGACCGACGCACTGCAGGGCCTGGGCCGGCCCGGTCCGATCCCTACGATCCGGGCGGATGGCGGGGACGCGTTCATCACCGTCGTCGCGGGGCCGGCGACGCGCTGGGCCGAAGTGCGCGAAACGATGCGGCAGGACGGGCTGATCGAGGCGAGCCGCGCGGCGCCCAACGCGCTCGACGCGATGACCAATGCTCCGGGGGTCAGGGTCGCGGGGCACGAAGCGGCCTATCCTGCGGTCATCCTCACCCCCACGCCCGACGGCATCCGCGCCGACGGGATCCTGACCGAGGGGGCAGGTGATGTGCTGCGCCACGGCCTAGCGTGGCTCGGCGGCGATTTCCGCGACGGGCCGAGCGAAGAGATTGCGTGTGGTGCGACGATCATCCTCGAAAGCGCGGAACCGATCAGCCTCGAATATGATGGCGAGCTGGACGAGACGGCGTCACCTGCCCGCTTCGAACTGGGGGCGAGCGCGGTGGATTTTCTGGCGACGGCATGACGCGGCTCTTCCACATCAGCGACCTCCATTTCGGGCTCGAGGACCCTGCCGCGCTCGGCTGGTTCCGCGAATGCGTGCGCCGCGAACAGCCCGACGCGGTGCTGATTACCGGCGACCTGACGATGCGCGCGCGCACCCATGAATTCGCCGCGGCGTGCGACTGGATCGGCACGCTCGATGTGCCGGTGACGGTCGAGGTCGGCAACCACGACCTCCCCTATTTCAACCCGATCGAGCGCTTCTTCTGGCCCTATCGCCGGATTCGCGGAATCGAGCGGCTTGTCGAACGCGAACTCGACCTGCCCGGCGTTGCGGTCGTGCCGCTGAAAACGACGGCGCGCGCGCAATGGCGGCTCGACTGGTCGAAAGGCTGGGTGACCCCCAAAGCGCTGGCGAGGACACTCGCCGCGATCGATGCGCTGCCGCGCGGCTCGACGCTGCTCGTCACCGCGCACCACCCGCTGGTCGAAGCGGGTACCCGCGGCCGCGCGCTGACCCGCGGCGGGGCCCTCGCTCTGCGCGAGCTCGCGTCGCGCGGCGTTGCGGCGGTGCTCACCGGGCACGTCCACGACGCCTTCGACCTCGTCGCGCAAACCGACGCCGGACCGATCCGCATGATCGGCGCGGGCACCTTGTCGCAGCGCATCCGGTCGACCCCGCCGAGCTTCAACGAACTGCGCATCGACGGCAGCGCCATCGCGGTGCGGGTACGCAACGTCGAAGCGGTTCCGACCCCCGATATGCAAATCCCCGATATCCCGCCCGACGCGTTGCCACCACGCGAACCGGGCGAACCGGTCGCGCCAATCCATGCGGTGCCGCCGGTCGATCCCCCCGTCCATTGAGCTGCATTGACGCGGCGCCTTATCCCGTTACGTTGCAAGAAAAAACGCAAAACGGGATGAGAGACGATGCTGACAAAGGGCGATGATTTCCCGCTGCACCAGAGCGCCGAGCCGATCGCGTTCGCGGGCACCGACCGTAATTTCTACGACCGCTATTTCTTCAACGGCACCTCGCCCGACGGGTCGGTCTTTTTCGCTGCGGCGATGGGCTTCTACCCGCAGCTCGGCATCGTCGACGCCGCCTTTTGCGTGCTGATCGATGGCGTGCAGCATAATCTGCGCGCGAGCCGTCGGTCGGGCGGAGAGCGGCTCGACCTGTCGGTCGGACCTGTCTCGATCGCCATCGACGCGCCGCTTGAAACGCTGACGCTCCGCATCGCGGCGAACGACGGCCCGCTCGCTGCCGAGCTGCGCTTCACAGCGCGCCATTTCCCGATCGAGGAACCGCGCTTCACGCGCCGCAACGGCACGCGCCTGTTCATGGACTATACGCGCATGACGCAGAACGGCCATTGGTCGGGCTGGCTGTCGGTCGATGGCCGCCGCGTCGCGGTCGGCACCGGCTGGGCGGGAACGCGCGACCGGAGCTGGGGCATCCGTCCGGTCGGCGCCGCCGAACCGCAGCCCCCGCCAGAGGGCAATTTCAGCCAGTTCTTCTGGCTATGGACGCCGTGCAATTTCGCGGGCCGCTCGCTGTTCTTCCACAGCAACGACGATGGCGAGGGCAGCGCGTGGAATCGCCGCGCAGTGCTGGTCGAAGACAATGGCAGCGAACGCCATTTCGCCGATCCGGCTTTTGCCACCACATGGCAGCCGCGAACGCGGCGCCTGTCGAAGCTGACCGCCGAGCTGGGCCGCAGCACGCACCTCACATTGACCCCGACCGGACCGGTGTTCGCGATGAGCGGGCTCGGTTATACGCATCCCGTCTGGGGGCATGGCTTCGATCACGGCGATCTCGAGGTTGCGCACGACAGCCTGTCCGAAGCCGAACGGACATGGGGAAATCCGCTCGCAATGCATGTGCAGGCGCTCGTCCACGCCGAGCTGGTCGACGGCGACCGCCGCGAAAGCGGCGTTGGCGTGCTCGAGCAATTGTTCGTCGGACCACACGCACCGACCGGCCTCACCGGCCTGCTGGACCCCGCCGCATGAGCTTCCCGACCTCGCCCGAGGCGATCGAGCCGCAGTGGCTCGGCGCGGTGCTCGGACGGCCGGCGAAACTCAGGGGCTTCACCTCGGCGAAGGTCGGCACCGGACAGATGTGCGACAGCTATCGGTTGACCCTCGACTGGGCCGATGGCGTCGATGCCCCCGCAACCGTCATCGCCAAATGCCCGAGCCACGACGAGGCGAGCCGCAACATCGCCAAGCTTACGGGCACCTATGTCAAGGAAGTCAGCTGGTATCGCGAAATGGCGGCGGAAAGCGGGGTCGCCGCGCCGACCTGCCACTTCGCCGATATCGCGGCGGACGATGTCGATTTCATGCTGATCCTGTCGGATCTCGCGCCCGCACAGCAGGGCGACCAGCTCGCCGGGCTGGGCCTCGCCGCGCTCGTCCCGTGCATCGAGGCCGCGGCCCGGCTCCACGCGCATCTGTGGAACGACGCGCGGCTCGCCGATTTTGCATGGCTGTCGCGCGACAATGGCGATCTGATCCGCGCGCTCTTTCCGCAACTCTATCTCGGTTTTCGCGAACGCTATGCGACGCGGCTGGCGCCCGAAGTGCTCGATCTGGGCGCCGGGATCGTCGACAAGCTCGACGCCTATCTGGCGCGCGAGCCCTCCGCGCGGACGATCGTCCACGGCGACCTCAGGATCGACAACATCCTTTTCGCGCCCGGTGGCACGGCCTGCTGGCTCGTCGACTGGCAGACGCTGGGGCGCGGCAGCGGTGCCGCCGACCTCGCCTATCTGGTCGGCACCAGCATCGCCGACCCGTTCGAGCGCGCCGCCGCCGACCGGCCGGCGTTTGACCACTGGATCGCGGCACTGGCGGCTGCGGGTGTTGCCCCCGATATCGACGCGCTGTGGACCGACTATCGCGTCGGCGCGCTCAGCGGCTATTTCATGGCGGTCTTTGCATCGATGAGCGTCGAACGCACGGCACGCGGCGACGAGATGTTCGCGGTGATGGCCGAACGGCCCGCTCGGCAGGCGCTGGCGCTGGGAAGCCTGGGCCTGCTTTAGCCCAAAGAAAAAGGGCGGCCCGTTGCCGAACCGCCCTTCCCTCTCCACCCGTCGGTGGAAAAGCTGTTAGCGCTTCGAGAACTGGAAGCTGCGGCGGGCCTTGGCCTTGCCGTACTTCTTACGTTCGACCGCGCGGCTGTCGCGGGTCAGGAAGCCAGCCGCCTTGACCGGGCTGCGAAGCGCCGGTTCGAAGCGGGTCAGTGCCTGCGCGATGCCGTGCAGAACCGCACCGGCCTGGCCCGAGAGGCCGCCGCCCTTGACGGTCGCGATCACGTCATACTGGCCAACGCGTTCGGTCAGACCGAAGGGCTGGTTGATGACGAGACGCAGCGTCGGACGTGCGAAATAGACTTCCTGGTCGCGGCCGTTGACGGTGATCTTGCCCGTGCCGGGCTTGACCCACACGCGGGCGACGGCGTCCTTGCGGCGGCCGGTCGCATAGGCGCGGCCTTGCTTGTCGACGATCTTTTCGCGCAGCGGCGCGGTCGAGACCGGAGCGGCGACGGTGCCTTCGACGGCGCCGGCGAGATCCTTGAGATCGGTCATGGTCTGTTCGTCAGCCATTATGCACCCACCTTGTTCTTGCGGTTCATCGACGCGACGTCGATCACTTCGGGGCTCTGCCCTTCATGCGGATGTTCGGTGCCGGCGAAGATGCGCAGGTTGCGCATCTGCTGACGGCCGAGCGGGCCGCGCGGGATCATGCGTTCGACAGCCTTTTCGAGCACGCGCTCGGGGAAACGGCCTTCGAGGATCTTCGCGGGGCTCGTTTCCTTGATGCCGCCGGCGTAGCCGGTGTGCTTGTAGTAACGCTTGTCCTGCAGCTTCTTGCCGGTGAACGCCACCTTCTCCGCGTTGATGACGATGACATTGTCACCGCAATCGACGTGGGGGGTGAACGACGGCTTGTGCTTGCCGCGCAGGATGTTGGCGATGATCGAAGCAACGCGGCCCACAACGAGACCCTCGGCGTCGATCAGCACCCATTTCTTTTCGACCGTCGCGGCATTGGCCGATGCAGTCGTCTTGGTCAGCGCCTTCATGGCACGCTCCTTGACAGAGATGGACTAGGACGAACGGCGATGCCGCCGCCCGAAACAAACCGCGCCGCCCGAATCCCGAAGGAACGCAGCGGCGCTTCGGAGCGGGCCAATGGCGCCCAATGAGCGGAAAGTCAAGTATAGGGCGGCTTTGCTGACGGGTATTATGATACCACTGGCCTACCGGACGGGTTCGAGCGAGCGCACCCTTTCCTCGACAAGCGTCCGTTCACCGCCCGCTTCGACGGTCCAGCTCTGTCGCCGCTCGCGCATCACAAGTCCCGTGCCGGTGTCGACGGTCCACAGATTGTCGATCGCCAGCGTTTGCTGTGCGCCGCCAACCGGCGCCGCGACCTCCTCGACCCTCGCGATGGTCTGCAACGCGCCGTCGTGCGTGATCGACACACTCGCGCCATCGGCGGGTGCCCGGACGGGAATGGCGTGGTTCGCGGGCGCGATCAGTGCGCGGATGTCGGCGGTCGCAATCCGGTCGCGCTCGACCGCGGGGAGCGCGGCGATCAGTTCGGCCAGCCGCCGCGCCTCGGGCCGTCCGGCGTCGGCGCCCGTCGTCTCGATCCGCGCGGTCACCCGCGCCCATGTTTGCGCGGGGTCGACGAGGTCGATCCGGCTGCCGTCGGGCGCCACAAGATACGCCATCGCTTCCCCGACGAGCGGCTGGAGCATCATGGTGAGCGCGCGGATGACGTCGGGCCGCGCATCCGAATCGATCCGCTGCAACACCGCTTCGAGCCGATAGCCGCGCCCGACTTGCTGCCATTCGAGCGCATAGACGAGCGCGAAATTGATCAACGCGCCGTCGCGGCCGATGCGGCGCGTCGTCACCCGATAGGTCATCGGCACGCCGACCGGCGGGGCGAAGCGGAACTGTGCCGGCGCAGCGGCCGCGACTTCGCCGGGCAAGGCAGCCGGCAGGGGCTGGGCCAGCAGCAGCAGCGCGCCGCCGAGGCTGCCCATCAGCGTCATGCGGCGATGCGACCCAGCCGGTGCAGCGCCGCCGCCGAAATGGCGACGAGGATCGCACCGATCACCTGATGCATCACCGCGACCCACATCGAAACACCCGACACCACGGTCCAGATACCGAGCAGCATCTGCGCCGCGACGACGACGACGAGCAGCCGCGCTTCGGTGCGCGCGCCGCGCCGCGCCAGGCTGCGCGCGAGGAGCAGCAGCGCAATCGCGGCAACCCACGACCACCAGCGATGGAGGAAATGGATCAGGAACGGGTCGTTGGTCAGCGCGAGCCAGACGCCGCCGGCCCAGTCGATGCCTTCGGGTACGAAATGATCGTTCATCAGCGGCCATGTGCTCGCGACATAGCCGGCATTAAGCCCCGCGACCCATGCGCCGAGCAGCAATTGGACGAACAGGATCGCGATGACCCCCATCGCGGTGCCGGTCAGCCGCGCCGGGCGGGACGCGGAATCCTGTGCCAGCACTCCAAGGTCGCGCGCGGTCCAGACGAGCCCGGCAAGCAGGAACAGCGCGGTCAGCAAATGCGTCGCGAGGCGGAAATGGCTGACGTCGACGCGATATTCGAGCCCCGAGGCCACCATCCACCAGCCGATCGCGCCCTGCAGCCCGACAAGCGCGGCGAGCGCAAACAGCCGCCAGCCGTAACCCGCCGGGATCGCGCGGCGCCAGGCGTACCAGATCAACGGAACCACCAGCGCCATGCCGACGAGTCGGCCGAGGATGCGGTGCAGCCATTCCCAGAAGAAGATCGCCTTGAACCCGGCGAGCGTCATGCCGAGGTTGATCTCCCGATATTCGGGGATCTGCTTGTACTTCTCGAACTCGGCGATCCAGCCTGCCTCGGTCATCGGCGGGATGACGCCCGCAACAGGGCGCCATTCGGTGATCGAAAGCCCCGATTCGGTGAGGCGGGTGATCCCGCCGACCCCGACCACGATGATCACGAGCAGTGCGACAGCCCAGAGCCACCGGGCAAGCGCTGCGGGCCGGGGTGCGCGGATGGCGGGCGAAGGCAAGGCGGAGGCGTTCGTCATCGCCGCCCTATCGGCGCTTGCAGGTCGATAGGCAAGGGTTCGAAACCGCAGATCCGGGGAAATTCATGGCCCTGACAGCGCGGCATTGATAAGCGATGCCGATGTCGCATCCCGCCCGGTCTTTGCCTTTCGCCCTGTTGCTCGCGCTATCGCCGACGCTCGCCACAGCAAGCGACGCACGCCCCGACTATTATCCCACCCTCGCCGATCAGCAAACGCGCCTCGCCATCGTCGGCTATCGACTGACCACGGCAAACGCACGCTGGTGCGACGACGTCACGCCGCAGCCCGGATGGATCCTTGGCGACTTGCGCCAGTTCAAGCCGGGCGACCGCGCGGCCGCGAGCAAGATCTACCAGGCCGGGGACGGGCCGTTCATCGCGGCCGTCGTGCCCGGTTCACCGGCCGATCTGGCCGGACTGACCCGCGGCACCCGGATTGCGGCGATAGAAGGCGAGGCGGTCGCACCAGCGGATAGCGGCCCGACGATCCGGATCGATACGGCCATAGTGAAACTCTACACGATTGACCCGACCGCGTCATGGACGGTCACCGACAACACCGGCCGGCTATACCGGATGCCGCCCGCACCGGGCTGCGCGAGCGCCTTTCGCGTCGAGCTTGGCGGGGCACAGGCGGCCGCGAACGGCATATTGGTGCGGATCACGCTGAAGCTTGCCCGGTCGATTGCGGATGACGAGGAACTCGCCGCCGTCGTCGCGCACGAACTCGCGCATAATATCCTGCGCCATCGCGACCGGCTGGGCACCGACCGTTCGGCCTCGCGCCTCCGCCAGACGGAGTTCGAAGCCGACCGGCTTGCGGTCTGGCTGATGACCGATGCCGGCTATGACCCCGCAGCCGCCATCCGGTTCTGGAACCGCCACGAACGACCGCTCGTCCGCGCGGCGTCGCATCCGCCGCGCAGCGAACGCATTGCCGCGATCGAATCCGAAATCGCGGCAATGCAGGCGGCACGCAGCGACGGTGCTGCGACAAGGCCACCGCTGATCGATGCGCCGCCACCCTTGGAATGAAGTGCGATGCACCCTATTTCGGGAATATTCCACTCCCCAACAAGGACAACGCCATGACCCGTGAGACCGCGATTTTCGCCGGAGGCTGTTTCTGGTGCACCGAAGCCGTGTTCCAGTCGCTCGACGGGGTCGAAGGCGTCGAGAGCGGCTACATCGGCGGCAGCGTGCCCGACCCGACCTATAAGCAGGTGTGCGGCGGCGACACCGGCCATGCCGAAGCGATCCGCATCACCTTCGATCCCGCAGCCATCTCTTATGCCGACCTGCTCGACGTTTTCTTCGCGACGCACGATCCGACGCAGCTCAATCGCCAGGGGAACGACATCGGCACGCAGTATCGCAGCGCGATCTTCCCACTCGATGCTGGTCAGGCCGATGCCGCACGCGCCGGGATCACCCGTGCCGCATCCGACTGGCCCGCGCCGATCGTCACGACGATCGAGAACGCGTCCGACTGGTATCCCGCCGAGGATTATCATCAGGCCTATTGGGAGGGTGAAGGCCAGCGCAACCCCTATTGCATGGCGGTCATCCCGCCCAAGCTGGCGAAGCTGCGCAAGGGCTTCGGCGACCGCCTGCGCGCCTGATATTCCACGACGATATTCCGTCGCACCGCGATCCCGGCCATCGCCGGGATCACGGCAATAGCTGCGAGATACCCGGCGCCCGATCCCGACCGACGGTTGGGCGATGACCGCATGACGTCACTTTTCATTGACTTTCCAATAGTTTTGTCTAGCGGACGCGCCTTCGCTGGGGCAGGATGCCCCTGAAACGCAGTTGGGGGCACGGCCAGGTGCTGGCATCACTGTTTCTGATAGGCGCGCTGTTCACGACGCCACCGATGTCGGTCCAGGCCGCAAGCCAGACGCTTGTCGAGGATGGCACCGGCGGGATGACGCGCGCCGTCAACCGGATGGTGGGCGGCATCGTGAGCTATGCGCGCTGGCCCGAAGCCGCACCGCCGGGGGGACGCGTCATGTGCGTCGTTGGCGCGCCGCGGCTCAGCGATCGCATGGCGCCCGACCTTCCGGGTCCGGGCGCGGTCACAGTCCGCCGGATGACCGCCGCCACCGTGACGCCCGAATGCGACATCCTGTTCCTCGGCCGTATGCCCGTCGCCGACCGGCGCCAGTTGATCGCGTGGGTGCGCGGACGTCCGATCCTGACGATCACCGACGACGACGCGGCCTGCATCTACGGCGCGATGTTCTGCCTGAACAACCGGGCCGCAAGCCTGAGCTTTTCGGTCAATCTCGATGCGATCGGGCGCGGGCCGCTGCGCATCGACCCGCGCGTGCTGCGCATCGGCCACGGCGAGGGAGGCGCGTCATGACGTCGCAGACCCCTCCACCCGTCGAGCGGATCGGCGCGCGCACGACGCTGCAAAAGCTGCTGTCGCGTTTTCATTTCGGGATCACGCTGTTCGCAGTCGCGCTGTCGGGCCTCACCATCCTGCTCGCCGGGGTTACCGCACTGCGCGGCTATGCCGACCGCAATATCGAACTGGCGGCACAATTGGGCGCCTATGGCGTCGAACCCGCGCTCGTGTTCAACGATCCGCAGGCGGTCCGCGAAGGACTCGAGCCGCTCACCCGCATTCCCGGCATCGCCCGGCTGCGCGTGTTGAACGACGTCGGGCGGCCGGTCACCGAATGGACCTCGCCCGCCACCGACCCCGCACCGATCCTGACCCGCATCTTCTTTCCGCGCCCGTTTGCGGTGACTGTCCAGCGCAACGGATCGGCGATCGGCACGGTCGAGGTGTGGGGCGACAGTTCGACCTTGATCGACTATGTCCGGCTCGGTCTGCTCGCGGGGCTCGGCTGCCTGCTCGTTACGGCGTTCGGCACCATTTTCCTTGCGCGGCGGTTCGAATATGAACTGGTCAAGCCGCTGAACGAAATCGCGACCGTCGCGCACGACGTGCGCCTGCACCGCCGCTTCGACAAGCGGGTCCAGCCGCTCGGCATCTCCGAGCTCGACCGGCTGGGCGGCGACATCAATGCGCTGCTCGACGAATTGCAAGGCTGGCAGGGGCATATGGAAAGCGAACATGCGATGCTCGCCCACCGCGCCTCGCACGACCCGTTGACCGCGATGCCGAACCGCGCGGCCTTCGACGAGCAGCTCACACTCCGTATCGAGGCGGCCGCGGGCCGGAGCGGCCGCTTTGCCCTGCTGTTTATCGACGCCGACAATTTCAAGGCGGCAAACGATAACTTCGGCCACGCCGCAGGCGATGCGGTTCTCGTTGCGCTGTCGGCACGGATCAAGGAAACGCTGCGCAAGGGCGATTTTGCCGCGCGGATCGGCGGCGACGAATTCATCGTGATCATCGATCCGCTCGACAACGAGACTCGTGCCGAGAGCCTGGTGAACCGCATCAGGGGTAGCGTCGCCGAACCGGTGTCGCTGCCCGGCGGCGAAACCTATCGCGCCGCAGTCAGTGTCGGCGTCGCAATCTTTCCCGACAATGGCAGCAACGCGACCACCCTGCTCACCGCCGCCGACGCCGCAATGTATGCCGACAAGATGACCAGCCGTTCCAAATAATCACCAGCGGAGATACGCCCGTGACTCTCTTCCCCCGATCGATCCGAATCCTTTTCCTGACCACCTTCGCCGCGATGCTCGCGGCGTGCCAGAGCGTGCCCGCCCCCACCGGCTTCACGCCCGAACAGATCGCCGCACTGAAAACCGAAGGGTTTGTCGAGAGCGACGCGGGCTGGGCGCTGACGTTCAGCGAGCGGCTGCTCTTTGCCACGAACGAAAGCGCGGTGCAGCCCGAACAGCAGGCGCGTATCGCAACGCTGGCGCGTAACCTGACATCGGTGGGTATCATGACCGCACGCGTCGAGGGACATACCGATTCCGTCGGCGCCTCGGCGTATAACCTGACCTTGTCGCAGGCGCGCGCGCAGGCCGTCGCCGCGCCGCTGACCGCTGGCGGGATGCGCTTTACGGCGGATCAGGTCGTCGGGCGCGGCGAGGCGGTTCCGATGTCGAGCAACGACACGGTCGAAGGCCGCCAGGACAACCGGCGCGTGGTCGTCATCGTCACGCCGCAATGAGGCGGATCGGCACCGCAGCGCCTCCCTTTTCTTGACCGACGATCGCCGCTAAGCCCGCACCCATGAAACCGATCCGCAAAGCCGTCTTCCCCGTCGCCGGTCTCGGCACTCGCTTCCTTCCCGCGACCAAGGCGATCCCCAAGGAGATGCTGCCCGTCGTCGACCGGCCGCTGATCCAATATGCGGTCGACGAGGCGCGCGAGGCGGGGATCGAGCAGATGATCTTTGTCACCGGCCGCGGCAAGAGCGCGATCGAGGATCATTTCGACATCGCGTTCGAGCTCGAAAAGACGATGTCCGAACGCGGCAAGGACCTGTCAGTGCTCGAACCGACGCGCCTCGGCCCCGGCAATTGCGCCTATGTCCGTCAACAGGAGCCGCTCGGGCTCGGCCACGCGATCTGGTGCGCGCGCGACATCGTCGGCGACGAACCCTTCGCGATCTTCCTGCCCGACGAATTCATGCACGGCTCGCCCGGCTGCATGAAGCAGATGATCGATGCCTATACGCAGGTCGGCGGCAACCTGATCTCGGTCCTCGAGGTGCCGCACGAACAGGTATCGAGCTATGGGGTCATCGCCCCCGGCGCGCGCGACGGTGCGCTCACCGAGGTAAAGGGCCTTGTCGAAAAGCCCGCGATCGATGCGGCGCCGTCGAACCTGATCATTTCGGGCCGCTACATCCTGCAACCTGAAGTGATGCGCGTGCTCGAAAAACAGGAAAAGGGTGCGGGCGGCGAAATCCAGCTGACCGACGCGATGGCGACGATGATCGGCAACCAGCCCTTTCACGCCGTCACCTTCGACGGCGCACGCTATGACTGCGGGTCGAAGGCCGGCTATATCCAGGCCAATCTCGCGGTCGCGCTCGAACGGCCCGACATGGCGGACGAGGTCCGCGCTTTTGCGGTCGACCTGTTGAAATAGCCCGGCGGAGGGTTCGCCCCCGCCGGGAAAACAGCTATTCGCCTTCGATATTCGGCTTGGCGGAAGTGTCGGCCCCCAGCGTCTTGTACAGCAGCCCGCCGACCGCGCCGCCGATCAGCGGCGCAACCCAGAACAGCCACAATTGCTGGAGCGCGATGCCGCCGACGACGAGCGCCGGGCCGGTGCTGCGCGCCGGGTTGACCGAGGTGTTGGTCACCGGGATCGAGATGAGGTGGATCAGCGTCAGCGCAAGGCCGATGGCAATCGGAGCAAAGCCCGCGGGCGCGCGCCCATCGGTCGACCCCATGATGATCCACAGAAAGAAGGCGGTCAGGACGATTTCGATGATGAAGCCCGACCAGATGTCATATTGTCCCGGCGATCCGGCACCGAAACCATTGGCAGCGAGGCCGTTGGTGGCAAGATCATAGGACGGACTGCCGCTGGCGACATAAAAGAGCAGGAAGGCCGCGACGATCGCGCCGAGCACCTGCGCAATGACATAAAGCGGAATGTCGCGCGCATCGAAACGCCCGCCGGCCCACAGCCCGACGGTGACCGCGGGATTGAGATGACAGCCCGAAATATGGCCGATCGCATAGGCCATGGTGACGACCGTCAAACCGAAAGCGAGCGAGACACCGAGCAGTCCGATCCCGACATCAGGAAAGGCTGCGGCCAGAACCGCGCTGCCGCAACCGCCGAACACAAGCCAGAACGTGCCGATAAATTCGGCCAAACCCTTTTGGATATTCGTCATCTTGACCCTCCTCCCCGCCGGCGGCCTCAGACGCCTCCGGCGCTCAGGCCATCCTATCAGCGTTGCACCATCGGGCAACCCCTTGTCCGAACGCGAGGAATCAGGCGACTGCAACCGCTTCGACGAAATGCCGGGCGCGCTGGTGGAGCGACTGCGCTGCCTCGGTCAGCCCCGCCGACAATCGGCCCAGCGCCTGCGCGCCGTCGCCGACCGCGGTGGCGCCATGCCCGATCTCGCGGACGCGGGCGTCGATTTCGCGGCCCGCGAACACGGCCTGTTCGACATAGCTTGCAATCGTCAGCGTCGTTGCGCTCTGTCCGTCGACCGCGCGGTCGATCGCGTCGGAAAAGCCATTATTCGCGTCGATCGCCTTCTCGACCTCGTCGAAGCCCGCCGCGACCTGCCCGACGATGTCGCGGATCCGGTCAACATATTGGCTGATATCGCCCGCCGCGACGCGCGTCTGGCTGGCGAGTGTCTTGACCTCCGACGCGACCACCGCAAAGCCGCGGCCGGCATCGCCCGCTCGCGCGGCCTCGATCCCGGCGTTGAGCGCGAGCATGTTGGTGCGGCTCGCCATGTCGATGATCAGCGCGAGCATCTGTTCGATCGACTGGCTCGCGGCCTTGAGCGCCACGGCGCGCTCGCTCGCCTGCTTGATCTTGATGTGCGCCTCACCGCGCACCGACCGGGCGCGCGATCCGTCGTCGACGATCCTTGTCATCGTCGCGGCGAGCGCATGACCGCGATCGCCAAGCTCCTGCAATCCGGCGAGGGTCTGCGCCGTCGCGCCCGCGACGGTCACCGCGTCGCGGCCCGTTTGCTGCGCGCGTTCGGTCAGGGTTCCCGCGACCGCCTCGACCTTGCGCGCCATCTCGGACAGCGCGGCGGTGAGCGCGGTGATGTCCTGCTGGAATTGCCGTCCCGCATCGTCGATGTGCATCGCGCGCGCGGCGCGTTCCTGCGCCAGTTCGACCTCGCGCAGCATCGCGAGCTTCGCGAGCTGGCCGCTGTCGAGCGTTTCGACAAAGCGTCCCGCGCGGACGAGGATCAATTCCTGTTGTCCCGGCGACTGCGCCACGATGCGCAGCAAGTCGGGGGTCGAGCATGCGACGTCGGCGACCGGGCAGGGTTCGATCATCGAGGCGATCGAACCACCGATCGTCGGATTCTGCATCAGCGAAAACCAGAAGGGGCAAAAAAGCAGTTCGCGCACGCGCTGTTCGCGGATGATACCGGTGGGGCGGTCGCCGGCATCGATCACCGCCAGCGCGCGCAGCTGCGGGTTGCCGCGAAACAGGTCGATGACCTCGGACATATGCGCGTCGGCACCGATCGCGGACACGTGGCCCGGCGATGGCGTAAAGGCATATCCCATGGCGTTCATTCGTCTCTCTTCATGCTGCGACCCGTTCACGCATCGACCTAGTGCCTGTTGGTAAACAGTAATTTAACTATTTATTTCAGTGATGTGACACATGGGCCGCGGATCGCGGCGACCCGTCGCAATATCCTGTTCAGATCGCGACGGTTATGCGATGGCGCGTCATCGGCGAGGAGAAGAGGATGCGCGTTTTAATCTTGGCGGTCATGGCCGCACCGCTGCTCGCCGGCTGCATCAGCGCGGTCAAGACGGTCGTCACCGCGCCGGTCAAGGCCGTGGGGCAGGTCGCCGACTGGTCGACGACGAGCCAGGACGAGGCCGACCGCAACCGCGGCCGCGAAATGCGCAAGCGCGAGGAACAGATGGGCAAGCTGTCGCGCCAGCGCGACAAGGCCGCCGAAAAATGCCGCGACGGCAAAGCCGACCAGTGCCAGCGCGCCGAGGTGCTCGAGCATGAGATCGAGGCGCTGATGGCGGCGCCGCGTTAAATCTACCGCAGCACCGGCAGGAAACTCATCTTACCCGGCGGCCCGTCCATACGACACGGCCGACCAGCTGAACCGACGCCATCGGCAAGTCGTCCCAACTGCGATAGTGCGGATTGTCGCTGATCACCGAAATACGCCCCTGCCCCGGCGCGCGCGCGACGCGCTTCACCATCAGCACATCGTCCATCCGCAGCACATAGATGCCGTCGCGCAGCCGCGCCGCGGCGTCGCCGCCGTCGACCAATATATCGTCGCCGTCGTCGAGCGTCGGCGCCATCGAATCGCCCTCGACACGAATGATGCTGAGCGCGCGCGGGTCGGCGCCAAGGTCGCGCAGCCATTTGGGGTCGAACGCCACCTCGCCCTCGACCGCCTCTCCGTCGACGCTCGCACCCGCGCCCGCCGAGGCCCCGATCGCAAGCTTCGGAACGAGGATCATTCCGGGGCCCCGCACCCGCGCCGGACTCGCCACACGCTGCATCGGGCCGCCGAGCATCGCCTCCGGCACCCCCAGATAAGCGGCAATGCGCGCGCGATCGTCTTCGGCGAGCCGCCGCGGCGAGCCGCGCTTGATATATTGCTGGATGTAAGCGGGGTTCCGGCCGATCACCTGCGAGATGCGCGCATAGTCCACCCCCCTTTCGGCCAAGAGGCGGTCGAGCGCCGCGCGCGGGTCCTGGGCAAAATCGGTCATGGGATGTACTGGGCCGGTCCTTCCTATTTCGTTCCTAGCAAGCGGATTTTTCCTAGACAAGTAGGAAAACGAACATCAGATAGGAAATATCCTATCGGGTGAGTCGCCCGGTTTCAGCGCGATCAGGGAGGACAATATGGAGTGCAGCCTGTTGCAACGGATCGAGGCCTTTCTGAAGGAATCGGCCATGCCGCCCAGCGTCTTCGGCCGCGCCGCAGCGCGCGACCCGCGGCTTGTCAGCGACCTGCGCGGTGGACGCGAGCCGGGGCTTCAGATGATATGTCGTATAGAACATTTCATGAACAAATGGCGCGCCGACCGCCGCGCGGGCCAGGTCGTGCCGCAGGGCGACCGCCGCTTGCGCGCGCTGCACCGCGTCGATGCAGTGGCGCGGGCATGATGCGCTGGTCGCCCGCCGCGCCGCCGCGTCCCGGCTGTCCGCACCGCCGGCTTCGCCGCCTGCTGCTCCGCGAATTGCCGTCCGGGCTGGCGATGGCCGCCTCGACCTTTCGCCCGTGGGCGAGCGCGAGCTTCGTCGGCGCGCGGCACCTGTTCCCGTGCACGCTTGCCGCCGGCGACACCGAAATGGTGCGCCGCGCGCTGCACGACCGGCTGGGCGCGACCGAATGGGCGCTGCCCGGGCATATCGTCGCCGATGTCGTGGTGGAATGCGGCGCCGGGCCGGACCGGCTGCGGATCGAAATATTGACGGTCGAGGACTAGCCCGCGCGCGTTAACCGACCGATTGACGCGTCATCCGCTGCAAGGTGCCGAGCGCGGCTTCGAGCGCAAAGTCGACTTCGGGCTCCGATTCGAGGGCATCGCCGCCGGGTACCGGGATGGCCACCTTCGCAACCGCATCCTGACGGCGGCGCGAAAGCCCCGCCTCGAACCGCGCGACCATTGCGCCAAGCGACTTGTCGGCCGGATCGGGCAGCGGGGGCGGAGCGGTCATTTCGGCGGGTTGCAGCCAGGGCGCGTCGCCGTCGAACTCCTCTTCGGGGGCGAGGTCGGCGAGGACGAGTTCACCCGAATCATCGTTACCGGGTTCGTCGACGACATGATCGATGGCGCCGGCACCAAGCGGCCCCAGCCCGCCTGCGGGCAGATCGCGGCCGGCGCGGATCGGCGGACGCGGGGGATCGTCGGGATGCAGATCGACACGGCGGCGCGTCAGGACCGGTTCGCCATCGCTCGCCTCGTCGGGCGCGCGGCGGAAACGGTTCCGCAGCGAAGACAGTCCCGCCGCTTCGGGTTTGGCGATCAACAGCGCGACAAGTCCTGCCAGCACCGCGGCGATCGCCGCCATGCCGAATGCCAGCGCCAGCCGTCCGCCATTGCCGATCGGCGGCACGAACAGGTCCGAAAGCCGGTCGAGATAGAGGTTCCAGCTGATCCCCGCGACCCACGAAAAGGGCATCACGGCGGCGAAGAGGAAGGTCAGCGCCGCGGCGCCGATCACCGCCGGAATCGCGGGCTGGAGCGCGCGCAGCAGCGCGGTCGCTATATCCCTGGCCCGGTTCTCGCTGGTCTCTTCCATATCGTCCCAAATCCATCGGCCCATGAGGCCATCTTTCGTCAGATCAGGCGGCGCCCGTCAGGCACCGCGCAGCAATCGCTGGTAAACCGGCTCGTAACGTAAAATGTTTGATGACCAGTTACGATGGGTTTCGACAAAAATACGTGCCGTCCGCCGGCGTTCGGGCCACATTACCCTGTTTTCCAACAGTTTGGCGAGCGCGTCGGCAATCGCGGCCGGGTCGTCGGGTGCGAACAGCGTGCCCGTCACCCCGTCCTCGATCAGCTCGCGGTGCCCACCGACGCTCGACGCCGCGACGAGCTTGCCCTGCGCCATCGCCTCGAGCGGTTTCAGCGGCGTGACAAGATCGGTCAGCCGCATCTTCTTGCGCGGATAGGCGAGGATATCGATCAGCGAATAATAGCGCTCGACCTCGGTGTGCGGCACGCGGCCGACGAAATGGATATGCGCCGCCGCGGGTGACGCCGCGGCCTGCGCCTTCAGCGCCGCCTCCATCGGGCCGCCGCCGACGAGGAGGAGCCGCGCCCGGGGCTGCACCGCGACGAGCGCAGGCATCGCCGCGATCAGGTCGTCGATCCCCTCATAATCGTAAAAGCTGCCGATATAGCCGATCACCGCATCGTCTGCGGCGAGCCCCAGCTTTGCGGCGAGCATATCGTCGCGCGGCGGCGGATCGCCGAACAGGTCGAGGTCGACGCCGTTCGGCGACACGGTGATCTTATCGGGATCGATGCCGCGCGCGATCAGATCGCCGCGCAGCCCTTCGCAGATCACCGCAACCGCGTCGGCCGATTTGACCGCATGGGTTTCGAGGCTCCTGGTCAGCCTGTAGCGCAGACTACCCTCGCGCCCGGTGCCGTTGCCGACCGCCGCATCCTCCCAGAAGGCGCGGATCTCGTATATGACCGGAATGCCGAGCTTCTTGCCGACGCGCAGCGCCGCGAGTCCGTCGAGCACCGGCGAATGCGCGTGCAGCACATCGGGTTTCCACTCTTTCGCCAGCGCCTCGACGCGCTTTGCCAGCGCACCGATTTCGCGCCATTCGCGGATCGGCGCGCGCGCGGGTGCGATCGGCGGAGTGCGATAAAAGGTCAGTCCGTCGACCGTCTCGCCATCCGGCCCCGGCTCGGGATGGCGTACCCCGGTAACCCCCGCGACCGCCCAGCCCTTCGCAGCCTGCGCCTTCATCAACGCGCGGGTACGAAAGGTGTAGCCGCTGTGCGCGGGCAGACTATGATCAAGGACGTGCAATATTCGGGTCATCGTGCTGGTCTTTCGCAGACAAGGCTTAACGCGGCGTCAACCCAGATAGACTAGGCAAAGCCTTCTATGGTCGACAATTTTTCCATTGGCCTAACGCACGTCTTGATGGCGATTGCACTCTGGCGCCTGCTCCATCGCGACGATCTCGACCGCGAGGTCAGCCCGCGCCTGTTGTGGCAGCAACGCCGCGATGCCGAACGTGCCGAAGCGGATGCCCACCCCGATGCGTGACCTCGCGTTCGTTGCCTTTCTCTTTGCCTTCATCGGGGTCGGCTTCAGGAAGCCGTTCCTCTTCATACTGTGCTTTTGCTACATCGACATCGTCGCACCGCAGCGCCTCAGCTATTTTCTGATCAACTCGATCCCGATCTCGCTGATCGTCTTCGGCCTCGCGATCGTCGGCTGGCTCGCGGTCGACGACAAGCGCGACACACGGTGGTCGGGGCGGCAATTCCTGCTGGTGGCGCTCCTTTTCTATTGCTGGATGACGACGATCAACGCCGACTTTCCGGTCGAGGCCGCCGACAAATGGAGCTGGGTGTGGAAAGCGCTCGTCTGGGCGATCTTCCTGCCGCTTACCTTGCGGACGAAGCTGCGCATCGAATCGCTGGTCCTCTTCATGCTGCTCTCGGCGGCGGCGATCGCGATCGCGGGCGGGATCAAGACCGCGGCGGGCGGCGGCGGCTATGGTACGTTGCAATTGCTGCTCAACGAAAATTACGGCCTCTACGAAGGGTCGATCATGTCCGCGGTCGGGGTTTCGATCATCCCGCTGATTCTCTGGTACCGTAGGCATGGCACGATCTTCCCGCCCGACTGGCGCGTCTCGACCTTCTGCTTCGCGCTCGTCTTCGCATGCGCCCTGCTGCCGATCGGCACGCAGGCGCGCACCGGACTCGTCTGCCTTGTCATCCTCGCCGTCATGTCGCTGCGCGCGGTAAAGCACCGCTTCCTCTATATTGCGGGCGCGGGGCTGCTCGCGATCGCGGCGATTCCCTTCCTGCCGCAAAGCTATACCGAACGGATGGAGACGATCCGCGATCACAAATCCGACCAGTCGGCCTCGACGCGCGTCGCGGTGTGGGCGTGGACGTGGGACTATGCGAAGGAAAACCCGTTCGGCGGCGGCTTCGAAGCCTATATCCAGAATCATGTCCGCGTCGAAAAGGCGGCCAGCGCCTATGACCCGAACGCGCCGCAAAATGCGCAGGCGACAGTCTATGAAGAACGCTCGCGCGCCTATCATTCGAGCTATTTCGAGATGCTGGGCGAGCAGGGCTATCCGGGGCTCGCGCTCTGGCTGCTGATCCACGCTATCAGCCTCGTCCGCATGGAGCAGCTCCGGCGGCGCTACCTCAAGACGCGGCGCGCCGAGGAACAATGGATCGCGCCGCTGGCTACCGCCCTCCAGCACGGCCATGTCACCTATATGGTCGGATCGTTGTTCGTGGGCATCGCGTTCCAGCCCTTCATCTACATGATGCTGGCGCTCGAAATGGGGCTGTCGACCTATGTCCGGCGCCGCGAGCAGGAATCGGGATGGCGCCCGCTGACCGCGCGCCCGGCACAGGTCCCGGCGCGTCATCCGGTGACGAACCCCGGCTGACGCCGGAACCAACAGCCGCGCCGGCGCGCTATGAAGCCATGCGCCATCTTTCGCGTTACGAACGCGAATTTTTGACCTATCTGGAGTGAGCGCCCGCAGCCGCGGTGCTGCTCCAATCCGCCTGATCCGATTCAAGAGGACCCGACGTGACTTTCTCCCTGCTTGCCGCCGCGACGTCCGCCGCCCCGAAAGCCGCGCCCGCGCGCGCCGCTGCGACCAACCCGCTCGACGATCTCCAGCGCTGGTGGGACGCGAGTGTCGCGTGGGTGGACAGCCACTGGCTGCAGATCGGCATCGCGATCGGCGTCGGCCTGATCATCTATTTCCTGCTGTCGATGGTCCGCACCTTCGCGCTCAAACATGCCCAGCGCGCCGAGGGCGAGATGACGCTGACGCATATCGCCGGGCGGGTCATCCACAAGACGCGATCCGGCGTGCTCGCGATCATCGCGATCCGCATGGTCGCGGGCTATGCCCAGCCGCCCGCAATCATCATGCAGGTGATCCAGTTTGTCTTCACCGTCGCGGTGGTGCTCCAGGTCGCGATCTGGGCACGCGAGATCGTACTCGGACTGATCCAGCGCCGCGCCGCCGAAGGCAATAACGAAACGCTCAGCAATGCGATGGGCATCATCCGCCTGCTCATCAGCGTCGCCTTGTTCGCGATCGCGGCGATCGTCATCCTCGACAATATGGGGGTCAATGTCACCGGCCTGATCGCCGGTCTCGGCATCGGCGGCATCGCGATCGGCCTCGCCGCACAGGGCATTTTCTCCGACCTCTTCGCCTCGCTGTCGATCATCTTCGACCGTCCGTTCCGCGTCGGCGAGACGATCAAATATGACATGAGCACCGCAACGGTCGAGCGCATCGGACTGAAAAGCACGCGGCTCCGCTCGCTGAACGGCGAATTGCTGGTGATCTCGAACACCAATTTGCTGAGCAAGGAAATCACCAATTTCGCGCATCTCCACCGCCGCCGGATCACCTTCAAAATCGGCGTGATCTACCAGACGACCCCCGAGATGCTACGCGACCTTCCCGCACTGCTCGAGGAACAGGTCGTTGCGGGGGGGCAGGAATTTATCCGTTCGAGCTTTACGGCCTTCGGTCCGTCGAGCCTCGATTTCGAGCTGCTGTTCGACGTCTTCAGCGACGATTTCGACGTCGTCGCCGCGGCGCGCACCGATATCGCCATCCGCCTGTTCGAAGCGATGGCGAAGGCCGGGTACGAGTTCGCCTATCCGACCCAGACCACCTTTACAGCGGCGCCCGACGGGACGATGGTCATGCCCTATTCCGAGTCCCCGAAACCCAGAGGGGGCGCGGCAAAGGCAGCCAGGCCCGGCTGACGCTACGGCGCCGCGGCTGCGGGGCTTGGCCCTTGTGCAACGCGCCGGGAGAGGCCTAGAACGCGCCCCGAACCACCATATAGGGGATGATTTATGGCCACCACCACGCCGCAGGAACTGCAGACCAGGGTCGGGCAGAATATCGGCACGTCCGAATGGGTGCTCGTCGATCAGGACATGATCAACAAATTCGCCGACGCGACGGGCGATCACCAGTTCATTCATATCGACGAGGAGAAGGCGAAGCTGACGCCCTTCGGCGGCACGATCGCACACGGCTTTCTCACCCTCTCGCTGATCCCGATGCTCGGCGCAAAGACCGAAGCGCCGAAGATCGAGGGCATCAAGATGGGCGTCAACTACGGCGGCAACAAGGTCCGCTTCCTCGCCCCCGTCCGTTCGGGCAAGCGCGTGCGCAGCCATGTGAAGCTGCTCGAACTCGAGGAAAAGCGCCCCGGCCAGTGGCAACAGACCAACGAAATCACTGTCGAGATCGAGGGCGAGGAAAAGCCCGCGCTGATCGCCGAGTGGATTACGCAATTCTTCGTCTGAACAGGATTTGACCGGCAGACCTCCCCCGAAAAGATAACCGGAACCAACAAGAAGGACCCCAATCATGCGTGACGCCGTTATCGTCTCCACCGCCCGCACCCCGCTGACCAAGGCGGCGCGTGGCTCGTTCAACAACACCCTCGCCCCGACGCTCGGCGCCCATTCGGTCCGCGCCGCGGTCGAGCGCGCCGGCCTTGAGGGCGGCGAGATCGACGACGTTCTGTTCGGCGCCGCGATGCAGCAGGGATCGCAAACGATGAACATCGGCCGCCTCGTCGCACTGCGCGCCGGCCTGCCCGTCACCGTCCCCGGCATGTCGATCGACCGCCAGTGCTCGTCGGGCCTCATGACGATCGCGACCGCCGCGAAGCAGATCATCGTCGACCGTCAGGACATCGCAGTTGCCGGCGGCATCGAGTCGATCTCGAAGGTCAGCGGCAGCGGCAAGGTCTTCATCGAGACCGATGCCGAGCTGATCGCGATGCACAAGGACACCTATATGCCGATGATCGGCACCGCCGAGGTCGTCGCGAAGCGTTACAACATCAGCCGCGAAGCGCAGGACGAATATTCGTTCCAGTCGCAGCAGCGCACCGCCGCCGCGCAGGCGTCGGGGAAGTATGACGACGAGATCGTCGCGTGCAAGGCGACCATGGCGGTCGTCGACAAGGAAACGAAGGAAGTCAGCTTCAGGGACGTCGTCGCCGACAAGGACGAGTGCAATCGTCCCGACACGACGCTCGAAGGCCTCTCGAGCCTGAAGCCCGTGATGGGCGAAGGTTTCTCGATCACCGCGGGCAACGCCAGCCAGCTCGCCGACGGTTCGTCGGCGTGCGTCGTGATGGAAGCCAGGGTCGCCGAGAAGCGTGGCCTCCAGCCGCTGGGCCGTTATGTCGGCATGGCGGTCGCGGGCACCGAGCCCGATGAAATGGGCATCGGCCCCGTCTTTGCGATCCCCAAGCTGCTCGAGCGCTTCGAGCTCAAGATGGACGATATCGGCCTGTGGGAACTCAACGAAGCCTTCGCCGTGCAGGTCCTCTACTGCCGCGACAAGCTCGGTATCCCGAACGAGTTGCTCAACGTCAACGGCGGCTCGATCTCGATCGGCCACCCCTTCGGCATGACCGGCGCGCGCTGCGTCGGCCACGCGCTGATCGAAGGCAAGCGCCGCGGCGTGAAATATGCTGTCGTCACCATGTGCATCGGCGGCGGCCAGGGCGCAGCGGGCCTGTTCGAGGTCTTCTGATTTGCGCCTGAACGCTCCGCGTATCGAGCCGGTCGACTTGGGCCGGCTCGATGCCGACCAGCGCGCCGCGCTCGAACCCTTCCTTGCCTCCGACGGGGGCAAGGTCGGGGGCGGCAAGATCCTCAACATCTTCCGCACGCTTGCCCATGCGCCCAAGGCGCTCACCGCCTTCCTCGGCTGGGGCAATTATATCCTGTCGAAGCGGAACGCACTTTCGCCTCGCGACCGCGAACTCGTCATCCTGCGCACCGGCTACAACTGCCGATCGGGCTATGAATGGACGCAGCACAAGCGCATCGGGCTCGACTGCGGGCTGACCGAAGACGAGATCGCGCGCATCAAGGCCGGCCCCGACGCGAACGGCTGGAACGACCTAGACCGCGCGATGCTGCGCGCGACCGACGAGCTCACCGCCAATCATTTTGTCACCGACGCCAGCTGGGCCGCGCTCGCGCCGCTCGGCGACAAGGGCCGCATGGACCTCGTCATGACGGTCGGTCAGTACACGCAGGTTTCGATGATTTTGAACAGCTTCGGCATTCAGGTCGAGGACGGCTGGACCGTCGACCCCGACCTCAGGGCCTGATCGGATTGGGAGAATGAAGATGAGTGCCATCGGTGTGATCGCCACGCTGCGCGTGCAACCCGGCAAGGAAGCCGAATTCGAAGGCGTGTTCGCCGAACTCGCGCCCGCGGTCGCCGCGAACGAGCCGGGCAACAGCTATTATCGCCTGTTCCGCACCGCCGAGGCCGGCGTCTATAAGGTGCTTGAATGCTACGACGACGACACGGCGGTCGAGGCGCACCGCGCATCGGACCATTTCCGTACCCTCGGCGCGAAACTCGGCCCCTGCCTCGCCGGCGCCCCCGAAATCGAGCGCCTGCCCGCGGTTTGATTGCCGCCTAGCCGATCTCGGCAATCTCTTTCGCCCGGTCGCCGAGCACATAGCGCGGCCCCGCCCCGCGCTGCGCCGCTTTGTCGTCGCGGTTATAGAGCCCGCATTTCTTCAAGGACAGGCAGCCACAGCCGATACAATCGCCGAGCAGCTCGCGCGTCCGCTGAAGCGCCGCGATCTGCGCGTCGATCCGGGCGCGAAGCCCGGTGCTGATCCGCGTCCAGTCGGCGCCGTTGGGCGTCCGCCCCGCGGGAAGCCGCGTCAGTTCGGCGGCGATCTCCTCCAGACTCAATCCCAGTTGCTGCGCGATCAGGATGAAGGAGACGCGGCGGATATCGGCACGCAGGAAGCGCCGCTGCCCGCCCCCGGTGCGCAGCGCCTCGATCAGCCCCTTCGCTTCGTAAAAGCGGATCGCCGACACCGCGACGCCGGTGCGCGCGGCAAGCTCGCCGATGGCGATCAGGTCGGTCCGATGCATCGCGGCTGCTCCTCGTTTTTCGCTTGATCTAAACCTGACTTGAGCTTTCATAAGCCGCGCGTCAACGCGAATCAGGAGAAGACAAGGTGACGCACCCCTTCATCGAGCATGTAAATCTGACGGTCAGCGATCCCGACCGGACGGCCGGAATCCTCTCCGCCATCTTCGGCTGGCACGAGCGCTGGCGCGGCCCGGCACGCGACGGCGGCCGTACGATCCACCTTGGCAGCGACGCCGCCTATGTCGCACTCTACACGGGCCCCGACGGCCAGCATGCCGACGCGCAATATCCGAAGGGCGCGCCGCTCAACCATGTCGGGGTGCAGGTCGACGATCTCGACACGATCGAGATGCGCGTGAAGGCGGTGGGCCTGATCCCGTTCGCACATGGCGACTATGAACCCGGCCGCCGCTTCTATTTCTTCGATCCCGACGGCATCGAATATGAGGTGGTCAGCTATGCCGAGCCGCAGCCGCGCTGAGCCGGGCAACGGCCGATGTATGCCAAGGACGCGCGACAATGCCCGGCAAGAGCGAACGCCGCTTGGCCCACCTAGCCCACCGGCGGCCCGATCCGCCCTTCGCGAAACTCGAAGCCACCCTCGCGGTCCCGCTCCAGAAGCGCGGGGCCGTCGAGATCGACCCAGCGCGCGCGCTGCGCGAGTACGAATGCTGGTCCGATGGCGAGGCTGGTGCACAACATGCACCCGACCATGATCGACAGCCCCGCCGCGTCGGCAGCATCAGCGATGCGTAGCGCCTCGGTCAGCCCCCCCGCCTTGTCGAGCTTGATGTTCACCCCGTCGTAAAAGGGGCCGATCCGCGCGATATCGGCGGCGGTCTGACAACTTTCGTCGGCGAGGAAGGGGATGGGAGCATAGATGGGATCGAGCAGCGCGTCGGCGCCCACCGGCACCGGTTGCTCGATCATCTCGACCCCCATGTCGGCGAGCGCCTCGGCCTCGCTCAATATGTCGATCGCGCCCCAGCTTTCGTTCGCGTCGACGATCAGCCGCGCTTCGGGCGCGCCTCTGCGCACCGCGGAGACGCGCAGGCGATCATCTTCGCCGGTCAGCTTCAGCTTGAGCAGGCGATAGCCGTCGGCCGCGGCGGTCGCCGCCTGTTCGGCCATTGCGCCGGGCGATCCGAGCGAGATGGTGAAGGCGGTGACCCGCGACGTCGGCGCCCCGTCGCATCCGGCGAGTTGCCAGAGCCGCAGCCCCCGTTGCTTCGCCTCAAGATCCCACAGCGCACAATCGAGCGCGTTGCGCGCCGCCCCCGCCGCCATCAGTTCCTGCACCGCGGCGCGCGCGTCCGCTGCGCCCATATCGGCGATATGCGGCGCGGCGAGCAGGATCTGGTCGCGGCACCCCACCGCGTCCTCACCATGATAATAGACGGGCGTGCCCTCGCCGCGCCCGACGGCGCCTTCGCTCTCGATTTCGGCGACGACGACATCGATATGCGTCCTCGCGCCGCGACTGATGACGAACGCGCCCGCGACCGGCCAGCGTTCGACGCGCGCGCTTTTCAGTTGGATAGCCATGCGCGGACAGTAATGATCAAATGATGACCGGCAAATCCCTTTCCGAACGTATCGGCGACCTCGGCCACCGCCTCGCCATCGAGGCGCACGCCGCATGGCTCGCCGCGCGCGATCCGCGCGTGCCATGGCTCGCGCGCGTGCTGGCGATCGCGGTTGCCGCCTATGCACTGTCGCCGATCGACCTGATCCCCGATTTCATCCCGGTGCTCGGCTGGCTCGACGATCTGATCATCGTGCCCCTGGGTCTGCTCGCGGTCCGTCGCCTGATCTGGGCCGAACTCCACGCCGCCGCCGAAACCGCAAGCGAGCGCCCGTCGAGCCGCACCGGGATGGCCTTCATCCTGCTGTTGTGGGCGGGCCTGCTCTATATCGTCTATTGGTCGGTGCGAACGTCGCCCTGGCATTAACTCGGTGCGCAATCCCGCAGCGAGCGGCACGCCGACGGCACCGGGCTATTCTGTCCCGTCGATCCGCAACAACTGCTTGCCCTGGCTGGCGCCGCTGAACAGGCGCAGGAAGGTCTCCGGAACGGCCTCGAAGCCATATTGGATGTCGGCGCGATAGCGTATGTCACCGCCGCGAACCCATTGGCCGAGCTGGTTCATCGCCATGGGTACCCGGTCCAGATGATCGAGCAGGATAAAGCCGCGCATTTCTGCGCGCTGCGAGATCAGGCGCATCAGATTGCGCGGACCGGGGGCGGGGCGCTCGTCATTGTAGCCCGCGATTGCGCCGCACAGGATGATGCGGCCGAAACGCCCGATATGCGCAATTCCGGCTTCCAGGGTGGCGCCGCCCACATTGTCGAAAAACAGGTCGATCCCGCCGGGTGCGAGCGTCCTGAGACGCGCGCGTATATCCTCGTTGTGATAATCGATTACGGCGTCCGCGCCATAATCCTCGATCAGCCAACGGCATTTTTCGGGCCCGCCGGCGATCCCGATGACGCGCGCACCATGGAGGCGCGCGACCTGCACCGCGATCGATCCGACAGCGCCCGCTGCGCCTGAGACCAACACGCAATCGCCCGCGCCGAGCCGCCCGACATCCAGCATCCCGACATAGGCGGTGAGACTGGCCGCGCCCAGCACGCCCAACGCCTCTTCGGGCGCGACGCCGGGCGCTATTGGCACCGGATCGGCTTCGCCTGCCCGCGCTGCGACGGCAAAATCCTGCCAGCCGAACAGTCCGCGCACCATGGCTCCTTCGGGATAGGCGGGGTTCGCGGAGGCGATGACGCGCGCCACCGCGCTGCCGCGTACCGGCTCGTCAATCCCGATGGGCGGCATATAGCTCGCGACGTCATCCATCCAGCCGCGCTGGGCAGGGTCGAAACCGAACATGAGGTTGCGGACGAGAATTTCCCCCGCAGCCAGATCGGGACGGGGAAGAGGCGCATCATATCGCCTGAAATCATCGACAACCACCTGCCCCTCGGGACGGCGTGCCAGCAGCCATTGGCGATTGACGGTCTGCGGGGGCATAGCGACACTCCGTACCCCGAAAGAGGGCAGGATTGTTATGGCTGCCCCTCGCCCCCGTCGCCAGCCCGCCATTGTCCTGCGGCGCGCACATATTGTTTTCGGGGATGGCTGGCCGACTTCGCGTAGGGGGATCTACAGCCCAACCTCAACCGCCGTGCGCACGCATCCATTTCTCGACGACCGGCGCGATCTCCTCGCGCCATTTGCGGCCGTTGAAGATGCCATAATGGCCGACACTCTTCGCCATCAGATATTTCTTCTTTTCGGCGGGCAGTGCCTTGGCGATCGTGAGCGCTGCCTTGGTCTGGCCGATCCCCGAAATATCGTCGCGCTCGCCCTCGATCGCGAGGATCGCGATATCCTCGATCGCCCCGACGTCGACCGGTTGGCCGCGATGTGTCATCTCGCCCTTCGGCAGCAGGTGACGCTGGAACACGACATCGACCGTCTGCAGGTAGAATTCGGACGTCATGTCGCACACCGCGCGATATTCGTCGTAGAATTCCTTGGTCTTGTCGGCGCTCTCGCCGTCGCCGTCGACCAGATGTTTGAACATCTCCCAGTGGCTCATCATATGATTGCCGAGGTTCATCGACATGAAGCCCGCAAGCTGGAGGAAGCCCGGATAGACGCGGCGTCCGGCGCCCGGATACCAGGCCGGAACGGTCGCGATCACATTTTCCTGAAACCATGCGTAAGGCCGCTTTGTCGCATGCTCGTTGACCGCGGTCGGCGCTTTCCGCGTGTCGATCGGCCCGCCCATCATCGTCAGCGTCTTCGGCCGGCACTCATGCTTGTTCGCCGCCATGACCGCCGCCGCGGCGAGGCTCGGCACCGACGGCTGGCACACCGCCAGCATATGCGCACCGGGGCCGATATGCTCGAGCCACGAGATCAGATAGTCGACATAGTCGTCGAGGTCGAACTTGCCCGCCTCCAGCGGTACGTTGCGCGCGTCGCGCCAGTCGGTGATCCAGACGTCATGGCCGGGCAGCATCCGTTCGACCGTGCCGCGCAGCAACGTCGCATAGTGGCCCGACATCGGCGCAACGATCAGCAGTTTGGGCGCATCCTTCGTGCCCTTGTGCTTGAAATGCTTGAGCTGGCCGAACGGTTTGCGCGCCTCGACGACCTCGGTCACCCGGACGGTCTCACCCGCGACTTCGGTTTCGTACAGCCCGAACCCCGGCTTGCCGCGCGGCGCCGCAGCGTGGGCGAACACCTCGAGCGCCGAGGCGAACATCGGGCTGCCGCCGAAATAACCGAGCGGATTCGCGGGATGCTGCATCACCTGCGCGCCCGCCGTAGCGAGCGCACTCGCCCCCGCGAGCCAGTTCTTCTGCATGTCAAAGGCGTGATACAGCATATTCGAATCGGTCCTTGCGTTGCCCGGCGGCGCTCTTCGGCGCCTGCTCATTGGTTAGCAGTCTAGGGGCTCCGTCTCATTGTGCAATGCATCAAAATCATTGCGAGGCGTGCCGATTGCGAATAATCTCGCCGCCGCAGGCGCCTGATGCGCCGATGGAGTGATTATGTCCGAGATTGCGGGCAACCGCTAACATCCCGGCGCAAACGGGATGTATGCTGCGTGCCGACCCCCGGTCGGCGCGCCGTTGTTGCATGCAAAATCCGGACATATCCCATGAATATCTCGAAAGCGGAGCAGCGTATGCTCCATGTGCTGGCGCAGGGCGGCATGATCCGCCATCGCCGCAGTGAAAGCGGCCATATCGTCGAGGCGATCTGCTTCACCCGCGACGGGCATGTGCTCGCCGACACCGGCCTGCCCTTGTTCAACCGGCTGCGGCGTCGCGGCTTCATCGGTTCGCAGGGCGGCGCGCCGTATCGCATCACGCAGGCGGGGCTTCGCGCCGTGCGCGGCCAGCTCGACAACCGCTGACAAAGGGGTGAGCGCGGCGCCGGGCGCCGCGCTCCCTTAAAGTGCCGCTTCAAAGTGCTTGAAGCAGAGGCGCATTCTGCGTCGTTGAGCACAGTCCCCGGCACTGCTAGGGCCGGTGCGATGGCCAGCCAACCCGATCTGCCCGCTGCGAAAGCGACCACCGAACCCCGCCGCAAACTCGGCAGCCTGCGTATGGTTTGGCACTATGCCAGCAACTATCCGCTCCAGCTGATCATCGCGGCGATCGCGCTCGGGATCGCGGCGCTCGCAACGCTGGCGATCCCGTACCAGTTCAAGGAAATGATCGACAGCGGCTTCATCGCCGGCGGCGGCGATGTCGCGCCGCATTTCCGGCTCTTCTACGCCATCTGCGTCGCACTCGCCCTCGCCACCGCGCTCCGTTTCTATTTCGTGAGCTGGCTCGGCGAGCGCACCGTGGCCGACATCCGGCAGGCGGTACAGCAGAACCTGCTGCGCCTCGCCCCCGGCTTCTTCGAAGAAAACCGCCCGTCAGAAATCGCTTCGCGCATGACGTCGGACACCGCGATCATCGAACAGGTCGTCGGTACCACCGTGTCGGTCGCGCTCCGCAACACCGTCATGGGCATCGGCGGCATCGTCTATCTGTTCAGCCTGTCGCCCAAACTGACGGCGGGCATATTGCTCGGCATCCCCGTCATCATCCTGCCGATCGTCCTCCTCGGGCGGCGACTCCAGAAAGTGTCGCGGACGAGTCAGGACCGCGTCGCCGACATCGGCGCGACGACCGCAGAACAGATGGGCGCGATGAAGATCGTTCAGGCGTTCGGCCAGGAAGCGCGCGAGGCCGATCGTTTCTCGGTCGCCGTCGAAGCCAATTTCGCGACCGCCAAACGCCGTATCCGGCTCCGCGCGATCATCACCGCGACGGTCATCGGCCTCCTGTTCGGCGCGATCACCACCCTGCTGTGGTACGGCGCCGAAGGCGTCGCGCAGGGCACGATCACCGGCGGCACGATCGCCGCCTTCGTCCTCACCGGCGGCCTCGTCGCCGGCGCGTTCGGCGCGCTCACCGAAGTGTACGGGGATCTTCTCCGCGCCGCCGGTGCTGCCGAGCGGCTGAGCGAACTGCTGAACGCCGAAGCGAGCATCGCGCCACCCGCCAGGCCGCGCCACTTCCCCGAGCCGTCCGTGGGCACGCTCGAATTCGCGAATGTCGAATTCCACTACCCGACCCGCCCCGACGCGCCGGCGCTCCACGATTTCAGCCTGGCGATCCGCCCGCGCGAGACGGTGGCGATCGTCGGCCCTTCGGGCGCGGGCAAGTCAACCCTGTTTCAGCTCGCCGAGCGCTTCTATGATCCGCAGCGCGGACAGATTCTGCTCGACGGCGTTCCGCTCATCGACGCCGACCCTGCGGACATCCGTGCGCGCATCGCGATGGTGCCGCAGGAAACGGTGATCTTCGCCGCCTCGGCGCGCGACAACCTTCGCTACGGCAATTGGAACGCCAGCGACGAGGAGCTATGGGAAGCGGCGCGCGCGGCCAATGCCGAGGAGTTCCTGCGCAAGCTGCCGCAAGGCCTCGATACCTTCATGGGCGAAGGCGGCGCACGCCTGTCGGGCGGCCAGCGCCAGCGCGTCGCGATCGCGCGCGCTCTCCTCCGCCGCGCGCCGCTCCTGCTGCTCGACGAAGCGACCTCGGCGCTCGACGCGGAATCCGAAAAGCTGGTCCAGGACGCGCTCGAAACGCTGATGCACGACCGGACTACGATCGTCATCGCGCACCGCCTCGCAACCGTGCGCGCCGCCGACCGGATCGTCGTGATGGACGATGGCCGCATCGTCGAAGAGGGCAAGCACGACGAACTCGTCGCCGCCGACGGCCTATACGCCCGCCTCGCGCGACTCCAGTTTCAGGACAACCTCGCCTCCGCCTGACCAGCTCGATCAACGAAGGATATGACGATGCTCTACGATCTGACCGTTCCGGCGTACCAAAATGGTCTGCGCGCCCTGTCGGGTGAATTGTCGCGCGCACGGACATGGGGCGAGCAGAATGGCATCGGCGAATTGCAGTTCGCGGTCGCGCGTCTCGCGCCCGATATGTTTCCGCTCGCATCGCAGATACGCTTTACATGCATTCAGGCGTTGCAGCCGCTCGCGCGTCTTGCGGATGTCGATGTCCCCGAATTTGCCGACGATGCGACCGATTTCGCCGGGATGCAGGATCAGATCGCGGTCGCGCTCGCTGTCCTCGACACCGTCGATCACGGCGCGCTGGGCGACGACGGCGACCGCAGTGTCAGCTTCACGCTGCCCAACGGCATGATCTTTGACATGCGCGCGTTCGACTATGTCCGCGACTGGGCGCAGCCGCAATTCTACTTCCATCGCACCGCCGCCTATGCGGTGCTGCGCCATATGGGCGTCCCGCTCGGCAAGGCGGACTATGTCAGCTATATGATGCGCTATCTCCGGCCCGGAACGGCTCCCGCCGCCTGATCGGCGACAGGAACCGGGCCGGGGGTCAGATCAGCCCAGCGTAGCTGTGGATGCCCGGAAAGGCGAGTTTCGACCCGCCGTTGCGCCGGATCGCACCGATCGCTTCATCGACACGCAAATAGCGCGCCCGCGCATCGGGCTCGAGCAGGATTGCCGGCGGGTCGGACCGCTCGGAGGCCTGTTTGACCAACAGGCCAAGTTCAGCCAGATCGACCGCCTCATCGTTCCAGCGGATCACGTCGGTCGTATCGATCGTCACCCTGTTTTCGTCGAGTATCTTGCCCGGATCGACCGGCCCGGCGGGAAGCGTGACGTCGACGCTATGCGTCGGGGGCGGAATGGTGATGATGAACATCACCAGCATCACCAGCATCACGTCGATCAGCGGGGTGGTGTTGATGTCGGGATCGCCATTGGGGTCGGCGCGAAAAATGCTGCGATGGAACATGCTGCGGCGTTTACGCATTGTGTCTCTCCCCGCTCGGGAGTTACGCCCATATTTGACGGGCGCCGCCCCCTTATCGAGGGCCCAAGACCATCTCGCACCCTCGACGTGATGGTATATCATAATAAAACATCGGCAAGGAAAATCTTGAAACTGCAGCTGGCGGCGCAAAACGCCCATAAAGAAAGGGCGGCACCTTTCGGTGCCGCCCCTCTTTTTCTTCCAGTCCCTGTCGGGAATGGAAACCCGTCTTACATGCCCGAGTTCGGACCGTAAGTGATTTCCACGCGACGGTTCTGGTCGTTGCGGACGCCATCGGCGGTTGCAACGGCCGGGCGGCTTTCGCCGAAGCCCTGCGCGCTGATCGAGCCATCCGAGATACCGCGAGCGGTAAGATAGCTGCGAACCGCGGTGTTACGGCGTTCCGACAGACCGACGTTGTACTTGGCCGAACCCGAACGGTCAGCGTGACCGGCGAGCATGACCTGCGTACCCGTGCAACCACGGTTGTAGGCGCTGATCGCGTTGTCGAGCGTCGAAGCCGCTTCCGGCGTGATGTCCGACTTATCCCAGTCGAAATACACGATGTACGGTCCGGGCTCACACTGCACGACCGGCGGCGGCGGCGGGGGCGGCGGGGGCGGCGGGGGGGGCGGCGGGGGCGGCGGCGGAGCCGGTTCCACCGGCGCCGGAGCGCCACCGAAGTTGAACGTCAGCGTGCCGAGGATCGAGTGCGAACGGAAGCGCGTCGAAACGTCGCGGCCGCGCTGATCGACCAGGTCGAGGTTGTCGGCGTTGAAGAAACGATACTTCAGGCCAACGTCGATGTTGCTGCTGAGCGGAGCGCGGATACCCGCGATCGCCTGCCAGGCAAAGCCCGTGTCCGAATCGTCGAGGAAGTTACCGGCATAGACCGGTTCAACCGAAACGCGGGCAACACCGGCACCACCGCCGATGAAGCCCTGAAGGCCATCGTCGTCGCCGAAGTCGAGCATGCCGTTGACCATGAAGCTCAGCGCGTTGGTGTCGCCGGCGAGGTCGACCGCACCGGTGCGCAGCGCGCCTGCGCCGTTAACCGACTGCGGGATACCCGGCGTGCTGAAACGGCCCGACTTGATGTCGGCTTCACGATAGCCGACTTCGACTTCCGCGCGGAAACCGCCGAAGTCATAACCGACGGTGCCTTCGAAATCATAGCCAGCGCGATGATCGAGCGTACCGGCATTGTTGAAAGTGCCGATATCGAGGTCCAGGTCCTCGACGAGCATTGCGCCAGCACCCACACCAACATACCAGGAGTTGTCGCGCGCCAGAACGGGCGACGCCAGGGTGGTGGAGGCCAACGCCAGAGCGACGGCAAGCTTCCTCATAGTAATTCCCCTTTCAATTGAGATATACGTCTCGGCAGACGTCCTACTCGCCGCTTTGGTTCCGTGCAAGTGAACAAATCGTCAATCTGTTGCCAAAAAGTCGCACTAACAACGCGATCGAACGGAAATTCAGCCTGAAATCAGAAGACCCTGCGCGACGAGGTGAAGGATCAACGTTGAGATGGCACTACGCGCTTCGGAGTCGATTGTCGACCCGCCCGCCGGCGCTTCGATCACGCCGGGCGCGATCCATGCGCCCGCCTCGAAGCGCAGCTGCGCGCGGTCGGTCAGCCGGGTCACCGACATCCCCTCGCGCGGCGGCATGAAGCGCCATCCGCCTGCGGTCCAAAGCGCCAGCGCATTTTCCTGATCCGTCCAGCCGCCAGTGGGCGCGGCACCGACGATCCAGCATTGCCCGCTCGCGGGATCGGTGGGCGGAACGGCCAGCGGCCCCGCCTCGACCGCGGCGTGGATCAGCGCATCGAGCCAGATCAAAGCCTCGTTATGCGTGACCTCCTTTTGCGCCTGCGCGACGGCAAGTAACGGTAACGCGAAGCGCGATGTTGCGGGCATGGCGGTCATGATTCATCCTTTCAGGTCAGCGGCAGGGACAGCGGCGGCGACAGCGCGAAGTCGCCCGCCTGACGAATCTCGAGGGAGCATCCCGGCGGCAGTCCGGCGAGATCGGCGGCGCCGATGTCGAGGGTGGGCGACGCCCGCTCCCACGGGCCGATGCCGGCGACGGGCGGAGAAATCGCAATGCGCCATACCTCGCGGCTTTCGCCCATCGGCAGATCGACATGATCGCGCCAGCCGGTATCGACGCGGCTGCGCCGGATCCAGCCGACCGTCACACCCCCTGCGCCGTCGGGCCGGATCTGCCCGTGTACCGGTGCCAGGGGCCGCAACGCCCGGCTCGCCCCCGGCACGGCGGCGTCGCTGAGAGCCGTCCCGCCGCGCGGCGCCCATTGCAAGACCGCCCCGCCCGCTTCCGTCCATCCGCCAACCGCTTCGGGCAACGAGAGCAGCGCGGGATCGTCGAGCAGGACAAAGGCTGTGCCGGGCATATGCGGCACATCACTCACAGCGCCCGCACGCCCGCGCAGCAACCGCGACAGACGCCATATCCCCGGCGCCACGATGTCGGCGATGCCGAATTGCAACAGTTCGCCGCCCACCATCGCGCGGTTCGCGCCGCCAAGCAGCGCCGAATCCTCCACCGATTCGAGCGTCATCGCCGGATTGACCAACTCGACCAGCAGATTGTTCGAAAGGTCGAAGATATCCTCGGCGCCCGCCGCGAGCGGCGCAGCAAGCTGGCCCAGTGCCGCTGCCGGTCGCAGCACACCGACAGGGATCGGTTCCGCCCCCGGCGCCGCGACGAGCCAGCAATCGGCGCCGCGCCAGCCATCGTTGCTCCCGGCCCCCGCGACCAGAATATGCGGTGCCGAAGCGGCCGGATTGCCGATATTGGGAAGATCGAACAGGTGGACCCTGCCGACGGCATCGGGCCAGTCGGGCGCAGGAACCGAAATTCCGGGCGCTGCCGGAAGCTCGACGGCCGGCAGCGGCGCATGGCGCTTGAGTTCGAGCAGGACGTCGCGCGCCCGGACCGTCCGCCCCGCCAGCCGCCACGCACTGCCGTCGGCCAGCGTCACCACGCGGCCGACCGGCAACGCGAGCGCGGTCAGGTCGGCGTGCCAGATCAGCGTCTCGCGCCCGTCGGCGGCGGCTCGCGCCAGCCGCTGCGCCAGCGCGCGCGCCGACCCAGCGGACAGGACCGCAGGCAGGTCGATCCGCTCTTCGCGCACGCCGCCGCCGGCAACGCGGCTCGACTGCTGACCAAGCTGAAAATCGCGATCGGGCTCGTAATGACGCAGCCGGATCGAGCCGGGCAGTGCCGACAGCGGCGCGCGGCGCTGTTCGGCCCGGTCCGCCTGCGCCTCGCCCCGGCCTGCCTCGCGAAAATCGCTCAGCGCCAGCGATGCACCCGCCAGCCCGGTGGGCGCCAGACGCCACAGGTCGGGGCCGCTCGCGAGGCGGACGCCGTCGACGTCGAACAGCGGCCGCAGCGCGTCGCGCGCCCGGTCGCCCGATGCCGCATAGCCCGAAAAGGGCCAATCGCCGACGCAAAGGCCGGCCTCGCCGAGCAGGTTGTTGCCGACCAGTCCGGCGTCGATGCTCCCCGCATCGGCCTCGACCTCGAAGGTCAGCGAGGGAATCCGGTTGCCGAACGCCCCCAGCTCCAGATCCTCGAACACCGCATAGGCAAGCCCGCGAAATGCGCTCGCCGAACCGATCCCCAGCGCCGAGGCGATCAGCGGGTCGACCGCCTGATCCTCGCTCCCGTCGTGCCAGCGAAAGGTGCAGCGCTCCTGGAACGTCCCGCTCGATCCGCGCAGCAGATTGCCATCGGCCCAGATCCGCCCGATGCCGCCAGCCGGCCGCGACGACAATGCGACCGCGAGCGACACCGAATAGCTGTATTCGGTGGTCGACGGCCGCCCCTTGCCGCCGCCCCGCTTGCTCCGCCGCTCGATCAGGTCGGTCGCCCAGATCACGCTCCCCGCGACGCGCATCGTCCCGAACAGTTTCGGGATTTGCTGGCCATAGGTCGACGCCTGCACCTTCAGGTCGGCCAGCCGTGGCCCTTCGCGCCCTTTGGGGGCAAAGATCGCCGCATCGACCTGCTGGCCGATCGCCGCACCGAGGGCCGCACCGACCGGTCCCCCGACAATCCCGCCGACCACCGTCAGCACCAAAGTCGCCATTGCTATTCCCCGTTATGAAAGGCGCCAGCGCGCCGCCGCGTGCGCCGTCGAGTCGAGCGGTGCTTCCACCACGCGGCGCAGCCCGGCATGGGCGTGAATCAAGGTCTCCGCCCCCAACAGGCCAAGATGATATTGCCGCGCCGGATGCACGATCAGCGCGACATCGCCGACACGAACCGCATCGACGGCGGCGCAAAACCCGGCCGCCGTCAGCCCAGCCTCGATCCGGTCGCGCGGCCAGCCGCGCAGCGGATAGTCCACAGGCCGCACCAGCTCCCGCCCCGCCGCGGCATAGGCCGCCCACACCAGCCCGGCGCAATCGAGCCCCGTCGCCGGGTTCCACCCCTGCGACCGGAATGGCGCTCCGATCATCGTCCGCGCTGCCGCAAAGGCACGCGCGCCAGGGTCATCCACCCGGATAGCGCGTCAGCAGGTCGTTCCCCGGCAGGTGCGCCTCGCCGCGAAAATTCACCGCATTGCCAAAGCGGTCGCGGCACGTCGCCAGCTGCCGGTCGCATCCTTCGATCAAGCGCACGCGGACCGGCTCCGTCGGGGCGAAAGCCGGCGCCTCGGCGAGGTGCAGGACCGCCCCGTCGGCCGCGATCACCGGGCTGGCAAGGCCGCAATTGGCGCCCTCGATCCACATCATCTCGCCAAATCCCATGCCGTCCGCCACGGCGTCGAGCGTCACCGCACGGCCGTCGACCGCGATCACGCGCCGAAAATGCGTCAATGGCGCCAGATCGACGCGGCACGCGCGGTCGCCCAGTTCGGCGCGACACGACGGCGACGTCGCAGGACACACCGGGCGGTCGAGCAACCGCGTCACCCCCTGCAATTCCGCCGAAAACGCCGCCCCGCGCCGCTCGATGGCGCCCAGTGATCCGCGCGCGACCGTCACCGGTGCCATGTCGGGCGCGCTCCAGTCGGTCACCAACAGTAAGAGTTCCGCCCCGTCCCAGCGCCCGGCATCGAGGTCGCGCGCCGCAATCGCATCGCTGGCGATCGCGCCCTCCAGGTCCATCGTCGCGGCGTCGAGGCTGTCGCTCGTCTCGAGCGCCGACGGCTTCATCCCCGGCGCCGCGCGATAGGCGACACCCCCGATAGTCAGGTCGCGGTCGTGCGAGGTCAGCCCGATCACCACCCCGTCGCGCCGCGCCAGCCGCCAGCACCAGGCAAGCGTCACCACTTCCTCGCGCAGCCAGTCGGGCGCCGCCATCATCGTCATGTCGAAGCTCTCCGGGGCGCCCGCACCTCGATCAGCGGTACGCTCGCGACCTCGCCCGCGAGAAAGGTTGCGCGGCTCGCCTCCAGCCGGTCCTCGGCGAAGCGCACCGGCACATCGAACAGATACCCCGCGCGCACCGTGACGCCCATGGCGGGCGCCGCATCGAGAAGGATCTCGCCCGCATCGGTCGTCGCGAACGCCGCGGTCTCCAGCCCGTCGACCGAAACGCGAACGCTGGCCTCGACCGGCAGCCGGATGCGCCGCACCTGTTCGGCCTCGCCCGCGCCATAGCGCTTCACCAGCGCGAACTGCCGCCGTACCCCGTCGCCGACCCCGAGCATCTGGTCACCCGCCGTCGGCAGCCTGCCATTCGCCGCCGAGCTGCTGTCGAACGGGTCGCGAAAACGGAACGCCCGCGCAGCGCCGCGCCGGGCGCGGAAAAAGTCGGCGAGCAGCCGCACATCGGCCTCCGACCTTATTCCCGGCCCCGCATCGTAACGCATCCGCGCCTCCACCCATTCGCTCGCGCGCTGCTCATGCCCCGACGGCGAGCTCACGATCTGCGTCGAAAATTCGGTCGCGACCATCGCTTCGCGCCCGATCGCCAGCGGGAAATCCACCGCATCGAAAGCCTGCACCGCATCCTCCCCGTCAAATGTCACAAAGCCGTCGCGCGCCACCTGCGGCAGCGCCCAGACAAAGGTCTGCGCTACCCCCGCGCGCCGCGCGCCATCGGCGGCATCGGCGATCGCCGCCCACTGCGCACGATCTTCTGCCCGCAGCACGAACCCCGAAAAATAATGCTGTTCGTCAATCGGATAGCCGAGCTGCAGCACCATCGCCGCACGCGCACCCGCCGTCTCCGCCCCGCGCCCGCCGGTGACCCAATCATAATCCTCGAGCTGCAGCACATCGAACGCCGGCGCCGCCCAGCCGGGCGGCACATTGGCGCGCCGCACCGCGGGCGCCGCGGGGTCGAGCACCGTCGGCAGATAGACCAGCAAATGGCTCACCAGCCCGTCCGCTTCGTCGCGCGCCGCTGCAACCAGCGCCGCGGTCGACGTCGCCAGCAACGCCCCCAAGGCATCGAGCATCGCCAGCTGCGGCGCATCGAGCGTCCCGCGCACGTCGGGAATCGCAACGCTCGCTGACTCTAACGCGGCGGTCGTCGCGGCATCATAGGCGCAGATCCAACCTTCGCCCGCGATCCACCACCACGGCTCGCCGACCTGAAACTTTGGCGCCAGCCCCGCTGTCACACCGATCGCGACAAACGCCCGCGCGACGAGTTGCAGATATCCCATCGCCGCCGCATTCGCAGGCGATAGCAGGGTCGACGGCGGCTTCCACCCCGTCAGCGCGGGTGCTCCGTGCGCATCGCGCTGCTTCCAGTCAGCCGGGCAATAGGCGTCGAACAATTCGTAGGACAGCGACCAGATCAGCCCCAGACCCGCCGCGCGGCACGCCGCCGCAAGCCCCGCGTGCCACACCGCGCACGGCACATTGAGCGCCCCGCCCGCAACGCTCGCACGAAAGCCGCCCCCCGCCGCCTCGAGCCGCATATAATGGCTCATCCCGACATAATGGACGACATCGCCGCGATAGCCGAGCTGCACGATCTGACGCGCCAGCCGTGCCGGGGTCAGGTGATAGCTGTCGTCATAGCCGCTCGCGATACCCGGGCCCCCTTTGGCCGGGTCCAATTCGGGCATCACCACGTCGCCGATTGCCAGCACCGACCCGGATCCCGATGCGGCGATCGCGCTCATCTCGGCCCAGCCCGCCACCGGCGCCCCCAGCACAGCTTCGCCGCCATCATAGGCTGGCGGCACCAGCGAAATGAACATCCGGTCGATATCGCCCGCCCACACGCGGTCGGCCTCGCCGGGCAACAGGAAGCCGCCGTCGAGCGCATCGAAATCGAGGCGAACGAGAGCATCCTCGCCCGTCCCCTCGGCATAATTCCACAATCGCACATACCAGGCGCGCGGGTCTCCCGCCGCATCGCGCCCCTCGATCGTCAAGGTCGGCCCGTGCAGCGCGTCGAGCGGCTTCACGCCGCCCGACCGCCAGCGGAAGCTCAGCTGCGTGTGCCGGAAATCGCGTTTGGTCTCATAGGCCAGCAAGGGGTGGTCCCAGCGATCCTCAGCCTCCCAGATCAGCCCCGCCAGATCCTGCTTGCGATAGAAGACCGCCTCGACGCGCAGCGCCCCGGGCGTATCGCTCGTCACGCTCGCGATCATCGGCCGCGCGAAATCGACCGTCCAGAAGCGCGGGTCGAACCGCTTCAGCCAGCCTTTCCGATGATGCGGTTCGGCGGCCGCCACCAGCGCCCACCCCATCAATCTTCTCCACTCGTCACAGCGCGCCGCACCGCGCGCGCCAGCTGCCGCCCGGTTTGCGCCAGCCGCTGCGGCTCGCTTCCCGCGTCGCCGCGCACATTCACCGTGATCGCGATATTGCGCGCCGCGCTGCCCGCCGCCTCGACCCGCCCGCTCGCCGTCGGCACGAACAATTCGGGCCCGCGCTCGCCGACCCGATAGGCGCGCCCGGCGCTCACCGGCCCGCCGGTCGCGCGCCCCGGCGCGCCGAACAGCGCCATCGCGATCGACGTGCCGAGCGACAGCAACCCGCCGGCGCCGCCGCCCGATCCGCCACCGCCGCCCATCGCCGCGTTGATGCCGCCCGAAATCGCCGCGCGCGCGATGTCGTTCATCACCGACAGCGCGAGCCGCTTCAGATCCTCGAATCCCACTTTGCCGCTGACGATCGCGCGCGACAACGCGCGCTCGATCGCGCGCCCGGCGTCCTCGGCGCCTGCCACCAATGGCCCGCCCAGCTCGGCGCGCAGCGTCGCAATGTCGCGCCGGAAGGCGCCGGTATCGGCGCGCACCGCCACGACCATCTCGTCGATCTCGTCAGCCATCGGGAAATCTCTCCATCATCGCAGCGAGCGCCGTGCCGTCGACCGGCGTGTCTCCGTCGGCCTCGACCCAGCCAGCCAGCACCGCGCGCACATCGGCGGGGGTCGCGGCCCAGAAGTCGTCGGGCCGCCACCCGGCGACGCGCGCCATCACGCCGGCCAGCGCAATCGCTGCCCGGCCCAGCCCGCCGTCCGCCATCTCACCGCCCCTGCAATATCTGCCCCAGCAGCGCGCGCAGCGCCGGGGTCACCGCCGCAAGCCCCTGCTCGACGACCGCATCGCCGACCGCCTCGCGCGTGAGCGTCTCGGGCCGCTCCTTTACGCAGTGCCAGAACAGGCTGGCCAGTTCGCCGAGCGCCAGCCGCGCATCGGCGGCGCGCTCGACCAGTGCGAACAGCGGCCCCAGTTCGACTTCGGCCGCGACCAGCGCGGCAAAGCTCGGACGCAGTACCAGCACGCGCCCGCCGACGAGCAGTTCCGCCTCGCCGCGCAGCGCATTCGCGGCGCTCACAGGCTCACCACCGCGCCGCTCGATTCGAGGTTCAGCGTGTAATTGCGCTCGCCATTATAATCGCCGGCATAGTCGAGCCGCGTGACGAGGAAGCGCCCGCGCATCCGCTCGCCACTTTCAAAGCTCAGCTCATAATCGTCGAGGACCCCCGACAACGCCGCCCCGCGCAGCCGCACCTCGGCGTCCGACCCGGTAAAGATACCCGCCGCGCTCACCGAAACCGACCGCACCCCGGCCCCCGACAACAGTTCGCGCCAGCCGCCCGAATCCTTGGTTGTGACGTTCACTGCCTCGCCGTTCACCGACATCTGCGTGGTGCGCAGGCCCGCGACGGTCCGGTACGCGGGCGGCACGTCTCCATTGCCGATCTTCAGCAGAAAATCGCTCCCATTTTCAATCGCCATCGTCTAATCTCCTCGGGTAAAAAATCATCCGCTAACGGGGAGTCGCAGGATGCTGATCACGACAATAGTTTTGGCCCTCATGGTGCAGTCGCCCTCGGCGACGGTCGACACGACGCGCGCCGCCTTCACCAAGTGCCTGCGCACCGACATGAAGAAGGCGCTCGAGGCCAAGATGGAAGAGGCCGAATATGAGATGACGGTGAAGGCGAACTGCTCGACCGAACGCGAAGCCTTCCGCAAGGCGGTGATCGCGCTGGGCCGCTCGGGCGGCGATTCCGAAAAGGTCGCATCCGAAGACGCCGAGATGCAGATCGACGATTACCACGCCAATTTCACCGACAAGTTCAAGGACTATAAATCGACCAACACGCTGCCGGGCGACTGATCGCTCCGGCGCCCCTTCCCTTCGGGGGAGGGGCTTTCACGCGGCGAGGCACCGGCACCGCACGATCATCTCATGCCGCCAGCCGCCATCGCGAACCAAGGTGAAGCGCGTCCGTATCGTCCGCGCCCCGACCACCGACCAGGCGCCGGCCGGGCCGCGCATGGCCGTAACCACGGCCTCGATCCGCGCCGCGGCCGCGTCATCGCCCGCTCCGCCGACGCCAACCAGCGCCAGCGTCAGCCGGACCTCGCGCCCGGCGCGATCCTTGGCGCCCCAGTCGCTGCCCTCCGCCGCGCCGACCGTGACATAGGGTGCGCTGGCGCGCGGCGGCGTGCCGTCGAATATCCCGTGAACCATGCCCGTCAGCGCATCGTCGCGCGCGAGCAGGTCCAGCGCCCGCGCGCGCAGCGCGCCCTCGGCACTCGTCATCGTCCACCTCCCAGAGTCAGCCGTCGCCACGGCTGCCACAGCGCCGCGATCGCTGCCGGCGGAGTTGCCCCCGTGCCGTCGCGCGCGTCGTGCAAATACTGGGTCATGCGGACAATGCCCTGCCGGATCGCCTCGGGAATCGCGTTCGCGCCGTCGGCGATCCCGGCGCGATAGGCGACGCGTACCCGCACCGCGCTCCCCGGATCGTCGATCGTCACCCGCGCCGTCCCGTCGCTGCCGATCGCTGTCCGATAGTCGCCGTCGTTCAAGGCCGCCTCGACGCCATCCGGAAACAGCAACGTCACGCCATCGACGCCCACGACCGGGCGCGCGCCGGGCTGGACCGTGCGGCCCCGCGGCGGCAGAATCTCCTCGCCCGCGCGCACGATCAGCCATTGACCGATAAAGGCCTCACAGATGTTCGTCGCGGCGCGGACCAGCCCGGCGACGACCGCATCGTCGATCGTCGCCCCCAGCCGCAGCCAGCTTCGCGCCTCGTTCAGGCTCACCGGGGCCTCGCCCGGCATCAGACTTTCCGCCATCACCGGTCCTCCACCCGCACCGTCATCGACCGTTCGTCGATCTGTCCATCGCTCAGCGTGACCCGGTTGGTCACGCGATAGACCCGGCCGGCAACCCCGCCCGCCAGCGTCACCGTCGCCTGCCTCAGATCATACGCCGCCGCCGCCACCGCGACCCCGCCCGCTTCATCGGGGACGACCGTCCAGACGCTCGCCGTCACGGCCTGCCCACCCGGATAGGCGGCGGCCCAGTCGAACTCGAAATCGATCCGGCTGTCCGGATCCTTCACCATCATCGTCATGCCGGTCCTTTCGCTCAGGGTTTGCGCAGCGCCACGCGCCGGCGCGCTTCGCGCGGCGCGGGCACCGCGTTTTGCGGCGCGGCGGGTTCCGGCCCGCCCCATTCGCTGGCGAGGTCGCGCCGCGCGACATCGCCGATCGCGCGCGCCCCCAGCGCCGATCCGCCCATCATGCCGCCGCCTCCAGCACAGCGATCCGCTGCTCCTGCGCCGCGATCAGGAACAGCGCCAGCTGGTCGGGACGGATTCCGAAACGGTCGCGCGCGGCGCCCGTCGCCTCTTCGGTCCACCCGTCCCAGCAAAGAAAGGCGTATGGCGTCGCGCCGGGCATCCCGGTCGCCCCGCGCGCATCGACCAATCCTTCGTCGGCCATGATGTCCCAGACCGCCTGCGCGCGAACCCCGAAATGAAAGCGCGCGCCGCCCACGCCCTTCTCCGCGATCGCGTCCTGCCATTGATAGAAGCCCAGCTCGGCAGAAATCCGCCGTGCGGCGCGCAGTTCAGCGACGGTCACAGCACCGCGCCATGCCTTGGCGCGCGCATCCGACGTGTTGATCGTCCCCGTCGCGGCAAAGACAACCGAGGCGCGGAACGCCGCGGTGCACAGGGACAGGTTGTTGTCCGTCGCGGCGCGCAGCACGCCGCTGGCTTCCATCACCCAACGCTGGGTAAAGGTCGCGCCGTTGCGATGGCCGAAGCGAATGCGGTCGCCGTCGGCGCAATGCAGCTCCAGCCCGTCGCCGCCGCGCCCGCCCAGTCCATAATTCTCGTTCACGCACAGAAAGGACCGGCCGCTCCCGGCGAGGATGTTGCCGTTGACCTCCAACCGCTCGCCGGGCGTGGCGGTCCCGATCCCGAGATACCCCGCAGCGGTAAGCCGCATACGCTCGATACCCCCGGTGCTCAGCCCGATGGCATCGGCCGCCGGACGCGACAGGCCGGTGTCGGGGTCGGCGGCAAAGCCGATCGCGGGCAAGGCCGCGCTCCCGTCCTGCGCGCCCAGCCGGCCGCCCAGCGTATGGACGCCGGCGGCGTCGCGAAACGCAATCGACGACAGCGGGATGTTCACCCATCCGCTGCCGCGCTGCACGGTCACCAGATCGCCCGCCGCGCCCGTCGCCGCATCGCCGTGCGTCGTCGACAGCGGCTGCTTGCCGGCCACCGCGGTGCCGAGCGCGGCGATATCCGCATCGAGCCCGCTTCCGATCGCATCGATCGCGCCGAACCACGCGGCGCCGACGGTCAGCGCGATCGTCTTCAGCCCCGGCGAAAAATCGACGCGCGCGCCGCCGTTCGACGACGCCGAAACGCTTTCGCGGACCAGCCGTCCCAGCGGATCGGTCCGGCCCTCGCCAACCTCCCACTGATCGGGATGCGCGATACCTGCGACCGCGTAATGAAAGGCCGTATCGGGCGGCACGGCCCCGGCAAAGCGGCGATGGCCCGGTACCGCGCCCGTGGGCGTCAGCGGTCCGGTCCCGCCATCCTGGCACAGCTCGCGCACCAGATCGGCGAAAAAGGGGGTCGGCATGGCGGGGCCATCCTTCTCTTGCTGTCAGGAAAAATTGGCGCCCGGCCCCACCCGAAAGGGAAAGAGCGTGGCCGGGCGCCCGTCGCGCACCAGCTCTATTTAGCTGGCGGCGAATTTCATCAGCTTGATGGCCTGCGAATCGATGATCGCACCGCCGACCCTTTTGGTTGCATAGAAGTGCACGAAGGGCTTGTTGCTGAACGGATCGCGCAGGATGCGCGTCTCGCCGCGGTCGGCGACCAGATAGCCGGCGCGGAAGTTGCCGAACGCGATCGACAGGCTGTTCGCCCCGACATCGGGCATATCTTCGGCCTCGACCACCGGATAACCCAGCAAGGTCGCCGCCTGCCCCTCGACCATCCCCGGCTGCCAGATGAAGGCGCCGTCGGTCGTCTTGAACTTGCGGATGCGAGCAAGCGTGTCGCTGTTCATCACCCAGCACGCGCCCTGCCGGTACGGCGCCTTCAGCGAATGCACCAGTTCGACCAGCCTGTCCTGCGGGTTCGACGCGGGAAAGGCGCCCGCGGTCCCCGTCGCCAGATGCTGCAACGTCCCGAACGCGCGCACGCTGTCGATCTCGTTCGTCGTGGCATAGGTCAGGAACCCCTTCGGCCGGTTCGTGCCATTGCCATTGACGAACGCGCTCCCTTCCGCGACCGCAAACTCGCGGCCGAGCTGCTCGGCCAGCCAGTCCTCGACGTTGAACATCGCATCGTCGAGCATCGCCTGACTCGCCGCCGGATTGGCATAAAGCTCGCCCGACGGCGGCGCGATCTCGGCAAAGCTGCGCGTCGCGGTTTCGGGCCGCGCCGCGGTCTCGCCGACCCAGCCCGCGCCCATCGATCCCGTCGCGACCAGCTTGCGATACCCGCTCGTCCCCGTCTGCACGACGGTCGCGATCGACCGGATCGGCGACAGCGTCTTCAGCGTCGCCGCGATCGAACCGTCGATCTCGCGCGGCACCGCATAGCCGCCGTCGCCGCCGCTCGCCCCCGACAGACTCTTCATCTCGACGCCCGCATCGATCCCGCGCCGCAGGTATCGCTCGACAAAGGCACCCAGCGCCGGATCGGCCGCCTTCGCCCCGTCCAGCGGCAGCCGCGACGCCGCCACCGTCTGCGCATCGACTTGGCGCTGCAACGCCGCAACCGACGCCTTCAATTCGTCGACCGCCTCCGCCGCCAGCACCGCATCGAACGCGCCGTCGAGCGCGTCGGCTTTCACTTCCATATCGTCCATGCGTTTCACTCCTTCACCACCTGAATCACCCGCGCGAGCGGCTGCATCGGCGCCGCAACCAGACTCACCTCGGCGAGGTCGAGCGCCACCAGCTCGCGCGGATTCTCCCCGCGCGACGCGTGCACCCGATAGCCAAAGCTCAATCCGGTCAGCGCGCCCGCCGCGACGAGCTTCGCCGCCGCGGGATGCGTCACCCGCGCCACGACACGCAGCCCCCGCGCGTCCTCCGCCAATGTCTCGATCGTCCCGATCGGCGCCCCCGGCCGATGCTGCCACAGCAAGGGCACCCCCCGCCCCGCCTTCAAACTCGCCGCAAAGGCCCCGCTGCGCACCACGTCGCCGCCGCGATCGACGCAGTCGAACACCGAGGCATAGCCCGCAAAGCGCACGCTCATTTGAGAAGCCCCGGTAGCCCCAGCTTCATCGCCAGCCCGACCACCAGCAGCGCCAGCATACCGCGTACCGCCCAGTCGATCACCGCCGCCCAAACGCCCTTCTTCGCATCGCGCCACGCGCCGAGCAGCTGGCGCAAATCGCTCACATCGTCGCGCGCCGCCTCGTCGGCGAGGCCGAGCCTTGCCAGCGCCCGCCGCGCGCCCAGCTCGCTCGCCTCATCGACCACCGCACGCAGCAACGCCGCGTCAGGCGCGTTCGTCCCCGCCAGCGCGATCAGCCGCGCCAGCGCCTCTTCCTCGTCCATTTGTGTAACTCCTTCGTCATCCCGGACTTGATCCGGGATCCACGGCGGCGCCTAAGTCATGGACCCCGGATCAAGTCCGGGGTGACGGTGCAGGCTACCCCAACCTCAGCAGCGCCTTCTTCTCGTCCGCGGTCAGCCAGTCCGCCGCCGACACCTCGCGCCACAGCGCCATCCGGTCCTCGGCCAGCGCCGGCACCCGGTCGAGGTCGACGCGCAGCTCCGCGCCATCGAACCATCCTGCCAGCCCCTGTGAAATCGCTCCCAATATCTTCGCGCAAAGCGGCAGCACCGTCAGCCGCCACAGCGCGCGATTCGCCTCGCGATAATTGGCGTAGGTCGCATCTCCGGGCAGCCCGAGCAGCATCGGCGGCACCCCGAATGCCATGGCGATCTCGCGCGCGCTCGAATCCTTGAGCGCGAGGAAATCCATCTCCGCCGGCGACAGCGACAGCGCCTGCCATTTGAGCCCGCCCTCGAGCAGCAGAGGCCGCCCCGCATTCGCCCCGCCCGCAAAGCTCTCGGCCAGCTCCTCGCGCAGCCGGTCGACCTGCTCGGCCGATAGCGGCATCCTCTTGTCGCCCGGATCGTGCACCAGCGCCCCCGAAGGCCGCGCCGCATTCTCCAGCAGCGCCGCATTCCACTTCGCCGCCGCATTATGCGCCGCGATCGCGCCCGTCGCCGCGCCCAGGCACCCCGCGCCATAATGATCGTCGAGCGGATGCAGCGCCTTCACATGCACCACCGCCACCCGCCCCGCACCATCCTCGGCGGGCAGCACCGCCGCCGACCCGCCCGCCTTATACCGATAAGCCACCGGCCACCCGCGACCATCGGCCTCGACCGTCACCCGCTCGGGCCGCAGCGCAAACAGCTCGGCGGGCGCCCCCGCACCATCGGTCAAAATCTGCACATAGCCATTGCCGTGCAGCAGCAGCTGCGACGCCAGCGTTTCGACGAGCCCCTGCCCGCCCGACGTCGCGGAAACGAGCGCCGCCAGCGCCGGGTGGCTCGCCACCAAAGGCGCGCTGCCTGCGGCCTCGGCCACAAGCCGCACCGCCCGCTGCACGATCGCATTGGACAGGTACCCTTCGCGCACCTGCGCCTCCCATGAGAGCGGCGCGGGCGCGCTCCAGCTCCCATAGACACGCGACAAAGCGGGCCGCGCAGGATGCTGCGCGGCCTTACGGCCAAACCAGTTCATGATGATCTCCTATGTGTACCCCGGCGAAGGCCGGGGCCAGTGCGGAATGGCACGACATCAATGGGCCCGGCTTCGGCCGGAGCACGGAACTTCAAACCCGACGCACCCCCGGCCTCGGCCCCTTGCGCAACCCCTCCAGCAAAGCCGCCAGCGCCCAGACGCACGCATCGGCCCGATCGGGCGAGCGCCCCGGCCCCGCATAACCACCGCCGACCTGCAACCCGCAAAGCTGGTCCTCAAGGTTCGCGAACGCCCCCGCGTGCACCACCTCGCCACGCTCGTAAGCGATCGCGACCGGCTCGGCGCGGCGCGCCTTGCCGACACTCGCATGGACCGGCACCACGGGCAGCGTGCAGTCGGCCTGGCGCAGCGTCGCCTCGACCATCTCGCCGCCCATATTGCTCTCGGCCACGATCCGGTCGGCGCCCCAGCGCGCCGCCGCCACCGCGACCGCCTGCGCCCAGACATGCGGCGGCGGGTTCTCGACGCTCGCATCCTCGACCACCGCCAGCCGCCCGTCACGCAGCAACGCGGCGACCACGATTCCGCACGCGTCGCCGCGGCTCGTCGCGGGCGGATCGACCCCGATCACCACGCGCACCGGCTTGGCCGCCGCATCGGCACCGACCCGGCACCGCTCGATCAGCGCGCGCGTCCACAGCGCGCCCTCGACATCCTCCAGCATCTCGCCGTCGAGTTCCTGCCGCCCCAGCCGCGTGCCGCCATATTGCGCGATCATATGCGTCACAAAACTCGCGGGCAGGTGCGGATTCTGTGCCGTCCGCCCGAGACTCGTCACGCATCCCGGCACCGCCGCAACCTTGATCATCAGCGGCACCGGACGCGGCGTCGTCGTCACCAGCACGCGCGGCTTGTCGCCCAGCCGCATCCCCAGCATCAGATTGTCCCAACCCGCCTCGCCGCCTTTCGGCCATTTCGCCAGTTCGTCGCACCAGGCGACATGATGTTCGGGACCGCGCAGATTCTCGGGCGCACCAACCGAAAACAGTGTGGCCACCGCACCGCTGTCGAAATGCAGTTCACGCAAACGGTATCGCCACTTGGGACCCTCGTCGGCGCGCGCCACCGCCAGCAGCCCGCTGGGGCCCTCGATCATCACGCGCATCCCGTCATTCTCGTTCGCGGCGACCAGCGCGATCCGCGCGCCGGGCATACGCCGGGCCATTTCGCTGATCCATTCGGCCCCCGCACGTGTCTTGCCGAACCCGCGTCCGGCGCGGATCAACCAGACTGGCCAGTCGCCGGGGGGCTCGCGCTGGCCATCATGCGCCCATTGATACCAGCGCTCGTCCAATTCGTGGAGGTAGCGGCGCGGAACCGTGCGCAGCAGCCGCTGCCGGTCGTCGGGGGACAGCGCCAGCAGCCGGTCGAGGATGGTTTCGCCCTCGCGCAGCGCCAGCCGCTCGAGCCACCGTGCCAACTGCACTATTTCGCGCCCTTCTCCGCCTCGCGCTCGCGATGCTGTTCCATAATCGCGATGCGGCGCAGAATTTCCGCATCGGTCTCCTCCGCCGTCGGCCGATTGTGCGCGTTCGGACGGATGCGCTTGGCGCGGCCGCCCTCGATGCTGGCGCGATGCTTGTTCATCAGGTCGATCGCCTGCGCGACGGTCATCGCGCCGACGGCCGGTATCGCGTCGGGATTGTCGTCATGCGCGACTTCGATCGTCTGGATCGCGCGCTCGACCAGCGCCATTTCCAGCCGCGCATAACCGCTTTCGAGCGCCGCCTGCCATGCCTCGGCAAACGACGGATCGCGGCGGCGCAACGAATAGGCGGCCGACGGCGTAAAGCCGGCCGCCGCCGCCGCACGGCGCACATGACAGCTTTCGGCCAGCACCTCCAGAAAGGCCTGTTTCTGAAGGTCGCTTATGTGCCGCCACTGGGGAAGCGGACGTCCCTCGTCCGGCCGTGCGCATTCGTCGTCCGCCGCTTTGTCCATCGCCTGCCTCCCAAAGCATTCGGGCCGGAACACCTTCCCGCTTCGGAAAGGCGCCGGCCCGACTCGCAATTCTTCATGATGTGACACTTGTGCCATATCAGCGTGACGATGTCAACAGATTTTTACCTATTTGGTTATTTTCTTCCCACCGATTCGACGGCGACGCGCGTCCCGGCGTCACGCCCCGTCGGGAACGACGATCTCCAGCCCGGCTTTGACCGTGTCGAGCACGACGAGCGTGCGAAACGTCTCGACCACCGGATTGTCGGCGAACAGGCGCCGCGATATCGCCTCATAGCTCGTCATGTCGGGAACGATCATGACGAGGATGAACCCGGCGCTGCCCGTCACATAATAGCATTGCTGGATTTCGGGCGTCGAACGGAACAGCGTCTTCGTCGGCTCGACGATCGGGCTTCGATCATTCTGCAGATGAACCTCGACAACGACGGTAATCGCCGCCTGCAGCGCGTCGGGCGCGAGCACCGCGACATTCGCGACGATGATGCCGCTCGCCTCGAGCGCCGCGATCCGCCGCTGCACCGCGGCGGGGGACAGATTGACCTCCGCCGCGATCGCGCGCTGCGGCGTCCGGTTGTCCTTTTGCAGGATGCGGAGAATCGCCCGGTCGAACCGGTCGAGATCGCGGGCCGGCCGGGTGGATGATGCGTTCATCGGGGTTTCTCCGGGTCAAAATTGCGCAAAGACGCCCATCTTTGCGTCCAATCATCGCTTCACCGGGTATATTATGTGCGCCATGTCGACCGCTCAAGCCGTTTCGCTGCGCCATAACGCAACCTTGTGGGGAAGTGCGGCCGCATGGGGCTCGCTGCTTTCGATGAATTTCGGCGCCGGGCTCGCCAAGCATCTTTTCCCGGTGATCGGCGCCTATGGCATCACCAGCCTGCGCATCACGCTCGCCGCGATCATTCTCTGCCTCGTCATCCGGCCGTGGAAGCGGACCGGGGTCCGCCAGTTCCGCCCCGCGCTGCTGGGATATGGCGCCGTCCTCGGGCTGATGAACCTCTTCTTCTATCAGGCGATCGCCCGCATCCCGATCGGCATCGCGATCGGGATCGAGGTGATCGGCCCGCTCGCCGTCGTTGTGATGGGCTCGCGCAGCCGCCGCGACTTTCTCTGGCTCGCCGCAGCCGGGGCGGGGCTGTTCCTCCTGCTCCCGCTCCGCGCGGACAGTGCGCTCGATCCGGTCGGGATCGCTTTCGCCTGCGCCGCCGCCGCGTGCTGGGCCGCCTATATCCTTTGCGGCAAGCAGGTGTCGGCAACCCTCGGCCGCGACGCGGTCGCATGGGGCATGGTGATCGCCGCGCTGATTACGCTGCCCTTCGGTCTCGCCGCATCGGGAACGCAGCTGTTCACGCCATGGGCGCTGGGAGTCGGTATCGGCATCGCCATCCTGTCGAGCGTCCTGCCCTATACGCTGGAAATGGCGGCGCTGCGCCGCCTTCCCGCACATGTCTTCGGCATATTGCTGAGCGCATCGCCCGCGGTCGGCGCGCTGATCGGCTATGTCGTACTGGGCGAAAGGCTCACGCCGCTACAATGGCTCGCCATCCTCTGCATCATCTTCGCCGCGTGCGGGAGCGCGATCTCGGCGTCGCTGCCGCGGCGGACACCCGGCGAGCTGCCCATCTAGCTGTGGCTTTCGGGACCGGTGCCCCTCCCGGTCAGGCGGCCCATTCGGCGGGGTCCGATTCCTCACCGATCAGCGCGAGGCCGTGCGCGATCGAGGTGAGTTCGCCGCCCGTCGCGATACGATCCTCGCCGAAGCGCCGGTCGAACAGCGCGCGGATCGCGGGGATCAGCGACGAGCCGCCGGTCAGGAAGACGCGGTCGATCGCTTCGGCCGTCGTTCCCGCCCGGACCAGCGCCTGGTCCATCGCGGCTTCGATACGGCGCAGATCGTCGGCGATCCATTGCTCGAAATCGGCGCGGCGCACATCGGCGCCAATCTCGATCCCGCCGCCCGCGAAACGGAATTCGGCGTGCTCGCTGCCCGACAGCGCGCGCTTGAGGCGGCCCACGGCGTCATAGAGCGGGAAGCCCTGCTCATGCTCGATCAGCGCGATCATGCGGCCGATCAGCTCGGGCCGCTCGGCGTCGCGTTGCAAACGGCGGATCTCGTCGAGGGTGCGGCGGTTGCGCATCATCGCGAGCCGCGACCAGTCGCCGAAATCGGAGAAATAGCCGCCGGGAATCTCCAGTATCTTGTCGAACGACCTGTAATGACTGCCCTTGCCGAGCAGCGGCAGCACGAGGCGGTCGACGATGCGATAGTCGAAACGGTCGCCCGCGATCCCGATCCCCGACGAGGCGAGCGGTACGCAGCGGCGCGGGCTCCCGGGCGCCGCTACGCGGACGATCGAGAAGTCGGTCGTGCCGCCACCGAAATCGGCGACGAGGATCGTCGCGGGCTCGGTCAGCCGCGAGGCGTAGCTGTGCGCCGCGCCGAGCGGTTCGTGGACATAATGGATTTCGGTGCCGAACGCGGCGAGCATCGCGTCATACCGCCGGCGCGCGAGTTCGGGATCGGGCCGTGCCCCCGCATATTCGACCGGACGGCCGACGATGACGCGGCGCGGCCGCTCGTCGAGCGCGCCGCCGGCATGCGCGACGAGGCGCTGGAGGAACAGGCGCCCCATATCCTCGAAACGGAACGGCTTGTTGAAGATCATCGCGCGCTCGAACAACGGGCTCGCGGCGACGCTCTTGAACGACTGGATGAAGCGGCTGTCGAGCGGCGACTGGAGATATTCGTCGATCGCCCACGGCCCCGCCTCGTGCGCGATCCCGTTCCAGCCGCGCTCCTCTTCCCAGAAACAGAGCGCCGAGCGGAACACCCCATCGCCCGCGTCGCCGAACGCGACGAGCCGCGTGTCGCCCGCGCCGTCGGCGAGCGCGACGACGCTGTTCGTCGTGCCGAAATCGAGGCCGAGCGCGCTCGCGGCCGCCTTGTCCATGACACGCTCCTGTGAGTGGAATTCCCTGCGGGGCGGCGCCTATTGCACAGCAAGGACCACGGGGCAAGGTCGCGGCCCGGCGATCAGGCGTCGGGCTTCCACGCGCGATAGAAGGTGTCGACCGCAGCGTCGACGTCGCCCTGGAGGCGCTTGAGGTCGCGGCTTTCGGGAAGGTTGAGCATCGCGAACTGATAGACGCCCGACTGGCACAGGCCGGTGAACTGCTGCACCGCACGCATCGGGTCGCCCATCCTGAGCTCGCCGCGTACCATCTTTTCGCCCACCCATTCGGCCGCGCGCGCCTTTCCGCGGCGCGGGCCGCGATCGTAGAAGGTTTCGGCGAGGTGCGGGAAACGCTCGGCCTCGCCGACCACGAGGCGAAAGAGCGAGAGGATCGGCGTCGCGGTCAGCTTCGTCATCAGCAGGTTGCCGAAGGTGCGCAGGACATCGGAAACCGGCTCGTCGAGCGGCAGGTCGATGGTCAATGCGCTGCCATATTGGGCGACGATATCGTCGACCACCGCCGCAAACAGGTCTTCCTTCGACGGGAAATAGGTCCAGAGCGTCGTCTTCGAACCGCCGACCTTGCTGGCGATCGACGACATCGTCGTCCCCGCATAGCCATTGGCGAAGAACAGCTCGCGCGCCGCGTCGACGAACGCCTTGCGGCGCATCGCCGCGGCATCGTCGAGGGGTGCCGTACTATCTGGTATCATTTCGATTGACAACGCATCCTCCGAAGTCTATCTGCGCATGATACCAGCTAGTATCGTTGGAAGCCATGCCCCGGAAAATTTTTCTCTCCACCGCTGTTCTCGGCCTGCTCGCGGGCTGCGCGAGCGTTCCCGACCTTGGGCCGAAGCCGGTGCCGGCGGCGGCCGGGTCGCTGGAATCGGGCGCGACCTTCGCCGGCACCCATGGCGAATGGCCCGCCGAAGGCTGGTGGCAGGGTTTGGGCGATGCCCAGCTCGACACGCTGATCGCCGAAGGACTCAAGGGTTCGCCCGACGTCGCGATCGCCGCCGCGCGCGTGCGCGCCGCCGAGGCGATGGCGCAGCAGGCGGGCGCCGCGCTGTTGCCGCGCGTCGGCGCCGAAGCAAGCGCGGGCGGCGTCCAGCAAAGCAAAAATATGGGCATTCCGCCCGCCTTCGTGCCCGACGGCATTCAGGACACCGGCCATATCGCCGCGACCTTCGCCTTCGACCTCGACCTGTGGGGCAAGAACCGCGCCGCGCTCGCCGCCGCGACGTCGGAGGCCGAAGCCGCGCGCGTCGACGCAGCGCAGGCGCGGCTGATGCTCACGACCGGGATCGCCGCTGCCTATGTCGATCTGGCAGGTTATTATCAGGCGCTCGATACCGCGAACGAGGCTGTCCGCGTCCGCGCCGCCAGCGCCGCCCTGTCCGGCGAGCGCGCCCGCGCCGGGATCGAAAATCAGGCAAGCCAGCGGCAGGCCGAAAGCCGCGCCGCCTCGGCGCGCGCCGACGTCGTCGCACTCGAAGAGGTGATCGCGACCACCCGCAACCGGCTCGCCGCGCTTGTCGGGGCCGGTCCCGACCGCGGCCTGTCGATCGCGCGACCGCAAATGACGCGTCCGCCCATCGGCCTGCCTGCCAATGCAGGAATCGACCTCGTCGGACGGCGTCCCGATATCGTCGCAGCGCGGCTGCGTTCCGAGGCCGCCGCGAAACGCATCGATGTCGCGCGCGCCGATTTCTATCCGAATATCAGCCTCTCGGCGCTTGTCGGCCTGCAGTCGCTCGGCCTGTCGAACCTGTTCAAATCGGGGTCCGAATATGGCAATGGCGGCGCCGCGATCAGCCTGCCGATCTTCGACGGCGGGCGCCTTCAGGGCCGCTATCGCGGGTCGCGCGCCGACTATGATGCTGCGGTCGCGACCTATGGCCGCACGCTCATCGGCGCGCTGCGCGATGTCGCCGACATCGTCGCGAGCCGCGCCGCGAACGAACGTCAGCTCGCCGCGCGGCGCGACGCGCTGACCGCCGCGGCCGAAGCCTCGAAACTCGCCGGGCTGCGTTACCGCGCCGGCCTCTCGACCCAGATCGTCCAGCTCACCGCCGAAGACAGTATGGTCGCGCTGAGCCGTTCGGTCGCCGACCTCGAAGCGCGCGAACTCGCACTCGATATCGCCCTCATCCGCGCGCTCGGCGGCGGATACCGCACGCCCAACCCGACAGGAGACGAATGATGGCCGACGAAACGGCTGCGACCGAAACCGGCGCTCCGCAACCTGCTCCCGACACGGCCCCCGACACGGCCGACGCCCAAGCCAATGGCGCGAAGCGCAAGAAGCTGCTCCGCATCCTCGCGATCGTCGTCGTGACCCTCGCGATCCTGTGGGGTCTCTGGTATTTCCTGACGCAGGCGGGGCGCGTCCACACCGACAACGCCTATGTCGGCGCGGATTCGGCGCAGGTCACCGCGCTGATCGCGGGCCCGGTCAAGGAAGTCCGCGTCAGCGGCACGCAGGCGGTGAAGAAGGGCGACATTCTCGTCATCCTCGACGACGCCGACCAGCGCATCGCGGTCGCCGACGCCGAAGCCGCGCTCCGCCTCGCGCGCCAGCGTTACGGACAGGCCGACGCGACCGCCGATGCGGCGCGCGCGCGCGTCGCGGCACGCCGCGCCGACATTGCACAGGCGCGGGCGCGGCTGCGCGACGCCAATGCGACGGTCGAGCGCGCGCGCGCCGAACTGGCGCGGCGCGAAAGCATCGCGGGCACGGGCGCGGTGTCGGGTGAGGAACTGACCGCGGCGCGTGCGGCGCTCGCCTCGGCCTCGGCCGCGCGCGATCTCGCAGCCGCCGGCATCGCCTCGGCCGAAGCCACGCGCGGCTCGGCGAGCGGCGATCTCGGCGCTGCCGAAGCCGTCGTCCGCGGCACGACGATCGACACCGCGCCCGACGTCGCCGCCGCCGAAGCACGGCTCGAAAAGGCACGGCTCGACCTTGCGCGCACCGTGCTGCGCGCGCCGGTCGACGGCATCGTCACCAACCGGCAGGTTCAGGTGGGCCAGCGGATCGCCGCGGGCGCGCCGATCATGATACTCGTGCCGATCAGCACCGCCTATGTCGACGCCAACTATAAAGAGAGCCAGTTCAAGGATATCCGCATCGGCCAGCCGGTCGAGCTGACCTCGGACTATTATGGCGGGGATGTCGTCTTCCGCGGCAAGGTGATCGGCGTTGCCGGCGGCACCGGCGCGGCCTTCTCGCTGATCCCCGCGCAGAATGCGACGGGCAATTGGGTGAAGGTGGTGCAGCGCCTGCCGGTGCGCATCGCGCTCGACCCCAAGCAGCTGAAAGAGCATCCGCTGCGCGTCGGGCTGTCGATGGAAGCCACGATCGACACGCGCGGCAACTGACATATGGCCAGCGCCGCCCCCGCTCTGTCCGCCAGCGTCCCGGCCGAACCGCAGCCGCTGACCGGCGTGCGGCTGATCGTCGCCGCCTTCGCGCTCGCGCTCGCCAATTTCGTCGTCGTACTCGACACGACGATCGCCAATGTGTCCGTCCCGCATATCGCGGGCGGCCTCGCGGTGTCGCCGACGCAAGGGACGTGGGTGATCACCAGCTACGCGGTCGCCGACGCGATCAGCGTGCCGCTCACCGGCTGGCTCGCGATGCGCTTCGGCACCGTGCGCTGGTTCATGATTTCGATCATCGGCTTCGGCATCTTCTCCTTCCTCTGCGGCATCTCGCGCACGCTCGACGCGCTGGTGCTGTTCCGCGTGCTCCAGGGGCTCGCGGGCGGCCCGCTGATGCCTCTGTCGCAAATCCTGCTGCTGCGCATCTTCCCGAAGGAAAAGGCCGGGATCGGCCTCGCGATCTGGGCGATGACGACCACCACCGCGCCGATCCTCGGCCCGATCCTCGGCGGCACGATCAGCGACAACTGGACCTGGCCGTGGATCTTCTTCATCAACCTGCCCGTCGTCGCGATCTGCGCCTTCGGCGTGTTCACCCTGCTGTCGCCGTTCGAGACGAAACGCGCCAAGGCGCGCATCGACGTCATCGGCCTGATCCTGCTCGTCGTGTCGGTCGGCGCGTTCCAGATCATGCTCGACACCGGACGCGAGCATGACTGGTTCGGATCGGCATGGATCGTCGGGCTCGCGGTCGTCGCCGCGATCAGCTTCGCCGCCTTTGTGATCTGGGAACTCACCGACGCCAATCCGGTCGTGAACCTGCGCATCTTCCGCTTCCGCGGCTTCACCTTCGCGACGATGGCGATCTCGCTGGGATTCGGCGCCTTCTTTGCGCAGGTCGTACTGACGCCGCTCTGGCTCCAGCAGGTCGCGGGCTATACCGCGACGCAGACGGGTTTCATCGTCGCCTGGCTCGGCGTGTTTGCCGTCCTCCTGTCGCCGGTCGCGGCGGGGCTGATGACGAGGGTCGACGTGCGTATCACCATCTCGGGCGGCATCCTCTGGATGGCGTTCATGTCGATCCTGCGCGCGAGCTGGAACGCCGATGTCGGCTACTGGACGCTCGCGCTCCCGCACATATTGCAGGGGATCGGCATGCCCTTCTTCTTCGTCGGGCTGACCGCGCTCGCGCTGAGTTCGGTGCCCGCGCAGCACCAGACGTCGGCGGCCGGGTTGATGAGCTTTCTGCGCACGCTCTGCGGCGCGATCGGTACCGCGGTCGCGACCACCGCATGGGACGATGCCAGCCGGACCTCGCGCTCCGAGCTCGTCTCGTCGCTCAACAATCCCGATGCCACGATGACCTCGCTCCAGAACGCCGGCTTCACACTCGAACAGGCGCGCGCGGCGATCGAGCGGCTGGTCGAGGTGCAGGCCTCCACATTGGGCGTGCTCCACCTGTTCCTCGCGTCGGGCGTCGTGTTCGTGCTGGCCGCGATTTCGGTGTGGTTCGCACCGCGGCCCAAACAGATTTCGATGGGCGGCGGGCACTGAGCGTTTTCAAGTCAGGCGGAATCGCCTGACGACTCGGAAAACGCGTTAAAACAAGGCGCTCCTACTTGGCGAAGAGCTGTTCCAGGTCGGCGAATGCCTTGAACTCGAGTGCATTGCCCGCGGGATCGTGAAAGAACATCGTCGACTGCTCGCCCGGCTGCCCGGGAAAGCGCGTGTGCGGTTCGATCACGAAATTCGTGCCCGCAGCTTTCAGCCGTCCGGCGAGCGCCTGCCATTCGGCGGGCGGCAGCACGACGCCGAAATGCGGCACCGGCACATCATGACCATCGACCGGATTGTGCGCAGGTCTGGCGCGCGGCGTATCGACGCGGTGCGCCACGATCTGATGCCCATACAGGTTGAAGTCGATCCAGTCGGCGGAGCTGCGGCCTTCGGGGCAGCCGAGGACATTGCCATAGAAATGGCGCGCGGCGTCCAGATCGTCGACGGGAAAGGCGATGTGAAAGGGGGCAAGGCCGGTCATCTTCCCCATTTGCCGCAGCATGCACGCGAAAGCCAGTCCGGGACTTGGGCTGGCGCGCCGAACATGCTAGGCGCGCGCCCATGCTGACAATCAACGCTATCACAGTACGCCTTGGCGGGCGCGCCATCCTCGAACGCGCCACCGCGAGCCTGCCGGCCAAAAGCCGCGTCGGGCTGATCGGGCGCAACGGCGCGGGCAAATCGACGCTGATGAAGGTGATGATCGGCCAGCTCGAAGCCGACGAGGGCAGCATCGATATGCCGCGCAAGACGCGCGTCGGCTATATCGCACAGGAAGCGCCGAACGGCACCGCGACGCCCTTCGACACGGTGCTCGCCGCCGATACCGAACGCGCCGAACTGCTGACGGCATCGGAGACCGAGCAGGACCCCGACAAGCTCGGCGACATTCACGAACGGTTGATCGCGATCGACGCCTACACCGCCCCCGCGCGCGCCGCGCGCATCCTGATCGGACTCGGCTTCGACGAAGAGATGCAGGGCCAGCCGCTCGACAGTTTCTCGGGCGGGTGGAAGATGCGCGTTGCGCTCGCGGCTTTGCTGTTCTCGGAACCCGACCTGCTGCTGCTCGACGAACCGTCGAACCACCTCGACCTCGAAGCTACGCTGTGGCTCGAAAACTTCCTGCGCGCCTATCCGGGGCAGCTTGTCGTGATCAGCCACGAGCGCGACCTGCTCAACAATGTCGTCGACAATATCCTCCACCTCGAAGGCGGCAAGGTCACGCTCTATGCGGGCGGCTATGACGCGTTCGAACGCCAGCGCGCCGAACGCGCAGCGCAGCTCGCGGCGGCGAAAGCGTCGCAGGACGCGCAGCGCGCGAAGCTTCAGGATTATGTCGCGCGCAACAGCGCGCGCGCCTCGACCGCGAAACAGGCGCAATCGCGCGCGAAGCTGCTCGCCAAGATGCAGCCGATCGCCGCGCTCGCCGAAGACCAGACATTGGCGTTCGATTTCCCGAGCCCCGATGAACTCAAGCCGCCGCTGATCACGCTCGACCTTGCAAGCGTCGGTTATGCCGACAAGCCCGTGCTCCAGCGGCTCAACCTGCGCATCGACCCCGACGACCGCATCGCGCTGCTCGGCCGCAACGGCAACGGCAAGACGACGCTCGCGCGCCTGCTCGCCGCGCAGCTCAGCCCGATGGCGGGCGCGATGGCGGCATCGGGCAAGATGCGCGTCGGCTATTTCACGCAATATCAGGTCGAGGAACTCGACGGCAGCGACACCCCGCTCGCGCATATGACGCGTGTGATGGAGGGCAAGACGCAGGCCGCAATCCGCGCGCAGCTCGGCCGCTTCGGTTTTTCGGGCAACAAGGCGACCACCGAGGTGAAAAAGCTGTCGGGCGGCGAACGCGCGCGCCTCGCGCTCGCGCTGATCACGCGCGACGCGCCGCACCTCCTGATCCTCGACGAGCCGACCAACCACCTCGACGTCGACGCGCGCGAAGCGCTGGTGCAGGCGCTCAACGCCTTCGACGGCGCGGTGGTGCTCGTCAGCCACGACCGCCATATGCTCGAACTCACCGCCGACCGGCTCGTGCTCGTCGATGACGGCACCGCGCGCGAATATTCGGGCAGCATGGACGATTATGTCGACCTGATCCTCGGCAAGGGACCCGCGAAAGAAAAGGTGTCGAAGGCCGACAAGAAGGAAGACCGCAAGGCTGCGGCTGCGGCGCGCGAAGCGGCGACGAAGATCAGGAAGGACATCTCGGACGCCGAGGCCGACCTCGCCAAATATGAGGTTGTGCTGTCCGCGATCGACCGCGCGATGTTCGACCCGCAGGGCGCGGCGAACGAATATAAGGGCCTGACGATGAGCGAGCTGTCACAGCGCCGCGGCAAGATCGTCGCCGCGCAGGAAGCCGCCGAGGCGCGGTGGGTCGCGGCGAGCGAAGCGCTGGAAGCGTTCGAAGCGGCGGCTTAAAGCCGTCTCCAATATCGTCGCCCCGGACTTGATCCGGGGTCCAGCCGATCGCGGCGGCGACGGACGCCGGACCAGGTCCGGCACCACGAAGCCGCCAGAGACTGGCCCGCATTGACTCCGTCGCCCCATTCCATCATAATAGTTTCAATTGAAACTAGATGGGATTGCGATCATGGCCGACCTCTTCGAAAATCCGCTGGGCCTCGACGGCTTCGAGTTCGTCGAATTTTCGGCACCGGAGAAGGGCATTCTCGAACCCGTGTTCGAGGCGATGGGCTTCACCCAGATCGCGCGCCACCGCTCGAAGGACGTCCAGCTGTGGCGCCAGGGCGGCATCAACCTGATCGCCAATTACGAACCCAAATCGCCCGCCGCCTATTTCGCTGCAGAGCATGGTCCGTCGGCATGCGGCATGAGCTGGCGCGTCCGCGACGCCGCCAAGGCGTATAGCGAAGCGGTCGAACGCGGCGCCGAGCCGGTCGAGGTCAATCCCGGTCCGATGGAACTGCGCCTCCCCGCGATCCGCGGCATCGGCGGCTCGATCATCTATCTGATCGACCGGTACGGCGACGACCTCAGCATCTACGACATCGATTTCATCTATGAAGCGGGTGTCGATCGCCACCCCGTCGGCGCGGGGATGCAGCTGATCGATCACCTGACCCACAATGTCTATGGCGGCCGCATGGCGCATTGGGCGGCGTTCTACGAGCGCATCGCGGGCTTCCGCGAGATCCGCTATTTCGACATCAAGGGCGAATATACCGGCCTGACCTCGAAGGCGATGACCGCCCCCGACGGCAAGATCCGCATCCCGCTCAACGAGGAAGGCGCGGGCGGCAAGGGGCAGATCGAGGAATATCTGCGCGCCTATAATGGCGAAGGCATCCAGCATATCGCGTTCAGCTGCGACGATCTCTACGCCGCGTGGGACAAGCTCAAGGCGCTGGGGAACCCGTTCGCCCCCGCGCCGCCGGCGACCTATTACGAAATGCTCGAAGAGCGGCTTCCGGGTCATGGTGAATCGGTCGAGGGCCTCCAGTCGCGCGGCATCCTGCTCGACGGCTCGACCACCGAAGGCGACCCGCGCCTGCTGCTCCAGATTTTCGGCCAGACCGTGATCGGCCCCGTCTTCTTCGAATTCATCCAGCGCAAGAAGGATGAAGGTTTCGGTGAGGGCAATTTCACGGCGCTGTTCAAATCGATGGAAATGGACCAGATTCGCCGCGGAGCCCTGACCGTCGAGGAACCCGCCGAATGACCAGCCCGATCAAATTGGGCGGCGTCCACCACGCCGCCTATCGTTGCAAGGACGCGAAGGAAACGGTCGACTGGTACGAAACCATGCTCGGCATGACCTACACCACCGCCTTTGCCGAGGATCATGTCCCGTCGACCGGCGAGTACGACCCGTACATGCACGTCTTCCTCGACGCGGGGAACGGCAACATCCTCGCCTTTTTCGAACTGCCGAACCAGCCCGACATGGGGCGCGACGAGAATACGCCCAAGTGGGTCCAGCACCTCGCGTTCAAGGTCGGCAGCTATGACGAACTGGTCGCCGCGAAAGCGCATCTGACCGCGAACGGCATCGACGTCCTCGGCCCGACGCACCACGGCATTTTCAAATCGATCTATTTCTTCGATCCGAACGGCCACCGCGTCGAACTCGCCTGCGACATCGGCACGGCGGAGCAATATGCCGAACTGAAGCGCGTCGCGCCGCTGATGCTCGAAGAATGGAGCCAGACGAAGAAGGCCCCGCGCCACGCTGACTGGCTGCACCAGGCGGCGAACGAGTAAACCAGTTTCCCTTCCCGTAAGCGGGAGAGGATGTTACTTCCTATCCAGCCCGATGCTCTCCAGCGTCGCACCGCTGCACTTGTCGGCTTCCTTGCTCTTTCCGTCGCCCGACAGCGCGCCGATCGCGAGGAAGCCCGCGACCACCGCGACGAGGAACGCGCCGGTGACCCAGATCAGATATTTGTCGATGAACGCCTTGATCGGCGCCCCGAACAGCCGGAACAATATGCCGACCAGCATGAAGGAAAAGGCCCGGCTGGCAAGGCTCGCCCACAGGAAGGTCCAGAAATTCATGTGGATGAAGCCGGCGGTGATCGTCAGCAGCTTGAACGGGATCGGCGTCGCGCCCTTGATCAGGATGATCTCGGCGCCGAATTCGCGCAGGTAACAGGCGGCCGGCGGGAAAGCCTCGGTCAGCCCGAGCACGCCGAGCAGCCACAGCCCGACGCTTTCATAGAGGAAGAAGCCGATCCCATAGCCGAGCATCCCGCCCGCGACCGACGCAAGCGTGCAGATAATCGCATAGCGCACCGCCTTTTTGGGGTTCGCAAGGCACATCAGCCCGAGCAGCGGGTGCGGCGGGATCGGGAAGAAGCTCGCTTCGACGAAAGATACCAGCGCCAGCCAGAACTCGGCGTGCGGATGCGCCGATTTCTCCATCGTCCAGTTGTACATGCGCTGGATGAAACCGGGCCGGTCGGTAGTGGCGGTCATGCTGGTCCTTCGGCGCGCGGAGTGCGCGGGGATGTCTATGCCGCCCGGTTCGGGCGAAGTCGAGCCGGTCAGTGGCGGAAGTGGCGCATCCCGGTGAACACCATCGCGAGGCCCGCTGCGTTTGCCGCGGCGATCACCTCGTCGTCGCGGATCGATCCGCCCGGCTGGATCACGCAGGTCGCGCCCGCCTCGACCGCGGCCAGCAGCCCGTCCGCGAAGGGGAAGAAGGCGTCGCTGGCAACCGCGCTGCCGACGGTGCGGGCTTCGGCCCAGCCATGGCTCTCGGCGGCTTCGCGTGCCTTCACCGCAGCGATGCGCGCGCTGTCGCGGCGGTTCATCTGCCCCGCGCCGATGCCCGCGGTCGACCCGCCCTTGGCATAGACGATCGCGTTCGACTTCACATGTTTGGCGATCGTCCACGCGAACAGCGCGTCGGTCAGTTCTTCCTCGGTCGGCGCGCGGTCGGTGACGATCTTCAGGTCGGCGCGCGTGATGCGGCCATTGTCGCGGCTTTGCGCCAGCCAGCCGCCCGCGATCGTCTTCATCATCAGCCCGCCACGCGCCGGATCGGGCAGCTCACCCGTCAGCAACAGGCGGAGGTTCTTCTTCTTCGCGAAGACCGCGCGCGCATCGGCGTCGGCGTCGGGCGCACAGACGACTTCGGTGAAGATGCCGCTGATCGCCTCGGCCGTCGGCCCGTCGAGCGGCCGGTTGACCGCGATGATGCCGCCGAACGCCGAGACATCGTCGCATTTCAGCGCCGCGTCATAGGCTTCGGCGATTGTCGCCGCACTCGCGACACCGCACGGGTTCGCGTGCTTGACGATCACGCAGGTCGGATCGGCTTCGCGGAATTCGGCGACGAGTTCGAGCGCGGCGTCGGCGTCGTTGATATTATTGTAGCTGAGCTCCTTGCCCTGCACCTGCTCGGCCTGCGCGATGCCGCGCGCCGCAGGGCCGGCGGGCAGATAGAGCGCGGCCTTCTGGTGCGGGTTCTCGCCATAGCGCAGCTCGGTGGTCAGCTTCGCGGTCAGCGGCAGCGTGTCGGGGAACAGCTTGCCCTGGTCGGCAAAGGCGAACCAGCTCGCGATCATCCCGTCATAGGTCGCGGTATGCGCAAAGGCGGTCGCCGCGAGGCGCTTGCGCAGCGCCAGCGTCGTCGCGCCATTGTTCGCGTCCATTTCGGCGATCAGAGCGGCATAATCCTCGGGCTCGGTGACGATGTTCACAAAGGCGTGGTTCTTTGCCGACGAGCGCACCATCGCGGGGCCGCCGATGTCGATATTCTCGATGATCTCGTCGCGCGCGGCGCCCTTCGCGACGGTCGCGGCGAAGGGGTAGAGGTTGACCACCACCAGATCGATCGCGCCGATGCCATGCTCCTCCATCGAGGCGACATGCGCCGCATCGTCGCGCACCGCGAGGATGCCGCCATGGACGGTCGGGTGCAAAGTCTTGACGCGACCGTCCATCATCTCGGGAAAGCCCGTGAGGTCGGACACGTCGAGGACAGTGTGGCCCGCCTCGCGCAGCGCCTTCGCGGTACCGCCGGTCGACACCAGCTCGACGCCGTGGCGGACGAGCGCGGCGGCAAGCTCGGCGAGCCCTGCCTTGTCGCTGACGGACAGGAGGGCGCGGCGGACGGGAATCAGGTCGGTCATTGGGGAGGGCCTCGGCTGGCGATGGGATGACGCGGCCCCCCTAGGCGCGCGCCGTCCTTATCGCAACCCTTCGCCCCCTTTTTAGAGCCCCAATGCCGCAGCGATCCGGTCCCAGCGCACCAGTTTGAAATTCTGTGCCTTGGGCGCGTTGTCGCCGTCCTGTGCGAGGAAGATGCCGTCCGGATAGTCGGGGCCGAAATGGCCCGCGACCGCCTCGATCCCGTCGGTCTCACTCGTCGCGCCGAACGCGCCCGCGGCGACGGCAAAGCGACCGGCATATTCGACGCCGGGCAGGCGGAAGACCGCATAGGCGTTGTCGCCCTGACTCGACGCGATCAGGTAACGCTGCCCCTTATGGTCGATCGTCGCAAGGCCCTCGACGTCGGCGACGAGGCGCTGGTTGTCGACCGGCGCGACGAGGCGCGCGGCCGCGCTGTTACCACTCTGCTTCAGCTCCCAGATGCCCGCATCTTCCTCGCCGACATAGAGCGTGTCGCCGTCGAAGACGCAGCCCTCCGACTGGGTCGGGATCTTGTATTCCCACTGGACCGCGAAGCCCGGCGTACCATCGACGGTCAGCGTGCCGACGCGCACCGTGCCGTCCTTGACGATCAGCGCCGCGGTGATCGGTGCGCCGGGCGCGCTCTTCTTGAGACAAAGACCATAGGCTTCGCCCGTCCCGGCGGCCGCGCGGCCGAGCGCGACGATCGCCGGCTTGTCGGCGTCGAGGCGGAAGACCGCGAGATGCGCGTTCACGCCGTCGTTGCGATCGCTCGCGACGATGATGTTGCCCGCGACGTCGACATTGTTGACAAGGCCCGCCTTGGTGAAGGCGATGTCCTTGCCGGCCAGATCATAGACGTGCAGACCCGCCTTCTTGTCGGTCGCAACGATCAGCGCGCGGTTCCGATTGGCGGGATCGACCCAGATCGCCGGATCGTCGGCGGCATCGGCGCGGCCGGTGCCGACGGGTTCGGTTTCGCCGCTCGCGCTGACCTGCGCCGGGGGCAGCCCCGTGATCATGGGCGCGGGGGTACCGGTGCACCCCGTCAGCGCGGCGGCGAGCGCGGCGGCGCCCATCCGGTTCGAAATGCGGATCATGACGATTCCCTTCATTTGCCCCTGGCGACGCAGCGGCCGCCGTCGGGGCCGACGTTGCCCGAACATGTGCGCGCAGCGAGCGTCGGTTCGGCAATTTCACTGAGGCGGTTACCCGCGGCGGTGCGTTCGAGGTCGAAGCCGTCGTAAAGCTTGCCCGACGCGGTGAACGTCCGGAATTTGAGCCGCTTCGGCTCGACATCGACGATCTGATAGAGTTCGGTCGCTTCGGCGATCTTGTCGGGCTGGCTGCCCGCGCGGTCGTTGAGCCGGTACATCTTCGATCCGGTCACCGATACCAGATAGACGGGACCTTGCACCTGTCCGCCGGCACGCGCCTTTGCCCCGGCGGCGCGCCCCGCTTCGGCGGTCAGGCGGCTGTAGCAATGATCATGCCCCTGCAACACCAGATCGACCTTGCGCTTGTCGAACACCGGCTTCCACGCCGCCTTGATCTCGGCGGTGTCGTTCGGGCGCGCGCAGGTGAACACGGGCTGGTGGAACAGCACGACGTTCCAGTTCGCCTTCGACGCGGCGAGCGTCGCATCGAGCCAGTCGGTCTGTGCCTTCATCGACCCGAGGTCGATCGCCGCGGTCCCGTCGAGGATGATGAAACGCACCCCCTGATAATCGGTGTAATAGGTCGTCGCTTTCACCGGATCGGCGCCGTTCGCGGGCAGCGCGAATTGCGCCGGCCAATAGGGGCCGAGCTTGCGGCTTTCGCTGCCGTCGGGTTTCAGCATATCGACATATTCATGGTTGCCGGTCGCCGGAACCTGCGGGACGATCGCATAATTATAGCCGCCGGCCTGATTCCACTCGCCCCATTCGTCGTCATGGTCGAGGTCGTCGCGCTGGCCGACGAGGTCGCCCGCGTGGACGACAAGGCGGATGTCGCCATTGGCATGGAACGCCTGCCGGATCACGCGGCTGGCATAGGTCAATATGCCGTTCTGGATGTCGCCGAGATAGAGGAAGCGAAAGGGTTTGGCTTCGGCCGCGGCGGTGCGGAACTGATACCATTCGCTCCAGCCCGCGGCGCCCTTCACGCGGTAGGTATAGGCGGTGTCGGGGGCGAGACCGGTGAAGCGGACCTGATGATAGAGCGCGGGGCCATAGCTGCTGTCGACCGGCGTCGTCGTGCCGGTAACGAGCCGTGCCTTTTCCTCGAGCGTCGGGCCGTCGACCGACACCGCGAGCTGGGCTTCCGCCGCCGTCTGCCCGGTGTCGGTGCGAAAGGCGACCGCCATATCGCGCGCCGGATCGGCGCCGGGGGTGAGGACGATGCGATCGGGAAGATTTTTGGGCGCATAGGGAAGACCGGGCGAGCGCGGGACCGGTGCCGCTTCTTGCGCTGCCAGCGATGCGGCGCTGCCGAGCAACGCGGCCGCGGTCAACGACAGCCCGAAATGAAAGCTCCGTCTTTTCCGAATCATAACGTCTCGCTGCCCCCTTTGATCGGCGATACCGGCTTCGCCACGCCGGGAAATCCGGGTTGCGCGGCGCTGCGCCCGGCCCCGTTCCAGCAAAGACACGCGGCGTCAATCCCACAATATTTCCGTCACTTAACTGTCACCAAAGCGTCATGACCGTCGCCGCAAACTGTCACACGCCCCCCCTAGAGGCCCGGCAACCAATAAGGGGGTACGACAAAATGATTCGACGTTTCAGCCTGCATTCCGCCGCCGCGCTTGCCATCGCCACGGCGCTTGTCGCCGTCCCCGTCGCCGCGCAGGACAGCGCGCCGATCGTCGACGAAAGCGGTGACGGCACGATCACCTCGGCGCGCGACATCGTCGTCCTCGGCAGCGTCGGCTATCGCAACCGCAGCGAAGACCAGGCCGAACCGGTGATCAGCTACGACAGCGAATATTTCCAGCGCTTCGAGCCGCTGACCGCCGGCGACGCGCTGAAGCGCGTGCCGTCGGTCACCTTCCTGTCGGACGTCATCGAAAGCGACGGCGCGCGGCTCCGGGGCCTGCCGCCGGGCTATACGCAGATCCTGATCAACGGCGAAAAAGTCCCCGGATCGAACGCCGACCGCAGCTTCTTCCTCGACCGCATCCCCGCCGAGCTGATCGACCGCGTCGAAATCGTCCGCTCGTCGTCGGCGCGCCGCACCGGCGACGCGGTCGCGGGCACGCTCAACATCAAGCTGCGCGACGGTTACGAACTCGACGGCGGCTATCTGCGCGCCGGCGGCCTCTATTATGACGACAAGGAACTCGAACCCAGCATCGGCGGCGTGTTCGGCGGCGCGCTCGGTCCGGGCCGCTTCCTCATTGGCGGCAACTTCCAGGGCCGCCACAACCCCAAAAAGAAATATTCGCTGCGCTACAGCGACTCGCCCGAGAATAATTCGAACTTCGCGACCGACGACTTCGACAATCGCGAGGATCAAGTCGATACGCGCGACGGCAAGGATTATTCGTTCAACGCGACCTACGACATCAAGGGCGACACCACCGATTTCTCGGTGAACGGCTTTTACGTCCACACCGATCGCACCGAGACCGAGCGCAGCTTCGAATATAATCACCCGACGAACATCAACGGCCCCGTCCGCGCGACGCCGCCGGGCAATCTGACCGTCGACAACGCCAATATCGCGAAGATCAATCAGGACAATTACAGCGTCAACGGCAAGCTCGCGCACCGCTGGTCGCTGGGCGAAACCAGCCTGAAAATTGGCTACGCATATTTCGACGAAGACCAGTTCGAAACCGAATATGAGGTCGAATTCGACCGCGCCCTGCCGCGCTTCACCGGCGACCAGACGCGCACCGGCATCACCGACAAGGAATTTTCGGTGCGGCTGGAGCATGAATTCCCGCTGGGCGAAAATGCGAAGCTGCTTTTCGGCGGCCTGTGGCAGGATAAGGACCGCTCGACCTCTATCACCGAGGCGCCGCGCGACCGCTACAATCTGACCGCCGCCAATCGGCAGGGCTACGATCAGTTTGCGCGCAACCCGACAGAGTTTGTGCGTACCTTCGGCGCCTTCGTGCCCGCCGTCGGCGGGATCAACATGATCGAGGAAAAGCGTCTCGACGGCTTCGTGCTGGTCGAAGGCGACATGCCCGGCGTGAAGTGGGAGGCCGGCATCCGCTATGAAACGACCGACCTGACCATCGACGACCTGACCCCGCCCGCGACGCGCATCGACAATGATTATGAAAAGCTGCTCCCGTCGGCATCGGTGAAGGTCGACGTCGGCGCGCGCGGCCGCATCACTGCCTCGGCCGCCCGTACCAGCCGCCGTCCCGAGTTCAACTTCCTCTCGCCGGCGCAGCTCGATGCAGAGCTTGGCGACAATGATCTGCTCGGCAACCCGCTGCTCGATCCCGAAACGGCGTGGGGTTTCGATCTCGGTTACGAACAGCGCCTCGGCCGTTCGGGCATCGCCGGCGTCAACATCTTCTATCGCAAGGTGAACGACCTGATCGAACTCACCAATACCGGCGTCGAGGGATCGGAAGGCGCGGGGACTTTTGTCTATCAGCCGCAGAATATCGGTGACGGCAAGGTGTGGGGCGTCGAGTTCGACCTGTCGACCGACCTTGGTTTCATCGGCCTTCCCGATACCGGCGTCTTCGGCAATGTGTCCTGGCTCGACAGCAAGATCGTCGACGAATTCGGCGAGCGCCGCTTCAACGGCCAGAGCAAATATGTCTATAACTTCGGCGCGATCCAGGACATTCCGTCGATCGGCGCCGCGTTCGGCGCGACCTATCGCAAGCAGGGCGGCGCCTTCGACCGCACCGTCGGCGAGGAAGTCTTCACCAGCTATGGCGCCGATCTCGAAATCTTCGTCGAAAAGCGGTTCGGCAAGAGCTTCACGATCCGCGCGGTGGGGTCGAACCTGCTGAACGGCGCGAAACGCGAGCGCTTCAACAAGTTCACGACGATCGACGACCAGAACGACCGCAGCTTCGACGAATATGAACTCGAAAGCGAAAAGGCCGGCCCGGTCTTCCAGCTGATGGCGCGCTACGCCTTCTGACGCGCCGGGTTGCGGCGGCGGGCAGTCCCTTGCCCGCCGCCGTCAGCCGATATGTTTGAATATCCAGCCGATGCTGGCGCCGCCCGCGGGCGCGATGCCGGTGACGACGAGCTGCTCGGTCGGATGCGGCCGCCCCTCGCCATCGACCCACAGGCTCGGCTCGATATCAAGCCCGCCTTCGGACGTGCGGAATTGCCACAGCGGGCCGCCGTTGATGCGCAGCAGCGCCCCCAATTTGTCGGCGGTCAGGCTTGCCGAGATGTGCGCACCAAGGTGGAAGCGCAACGTGAACCCCTTGTCGCCCTTGCGCCGGGTGCGCGGGGCCGGAAGCAGCATATCCTCGCCGCGCAGCTCGCGCCCGTTCGGTGACAGGATCAGGAGGCGGCGGTGGATCAGGCCATGACGGCGCGCATAGCCGTCGTGGCTCATCTCGACGCGGCTGCCCTGCGGCGTCTCGCGCCGGTCGAGTTCGACCTCGGTCACACCCTTGCCGAGCGAGCCATTGGGAAGGATCGCGGTCGAATTGCTGTCGCCCAGCGTCAGCGTCGAATGCGCCGCCGTCGTGCGCAGTCCGCGCGCGAGGTCGGCGGGGATCGTCGCGCCGGTCAGCGCCGCGCCGCCGCAATTGACGACGATGCGCTCGTCGCCGTCGCTGAGTTCGAAAGCGAGGGTCGAGGCGCAGCCCGCTTCGGTCACCCGTGCGATCGGCGGCGGCGCCGCATCGGCGAGCAGCACGACCTTGTTCGCGACGAGCCGCTGGTAACCCCAGTCGCGCGCCTGCTTGAGCGGGCGGGTGCGGATACCGCTCGCCGCGACGATCGCCTGGATGGTCTCCGCCGAGGTCGCACCGCTGCCCTGCCAGCTCCCCATGCCGCCGTCGCTGTGGGTGAGGCCGAGCAGCGCGGGCACCGTGCGCGCGAGCACTTCCTGCACGAACGGCGGCACTTCGATGCGGCGCATGTCATAGATTTTCGCGAGCATCGAAAGCGCCATGATCGCGTCGAGCTGCGCCTGCGGCGAGCGCGAGATATTGCCGCCGTCGGCGTAGAAGCTGGTTTCGAGCACCTTGCGCAAGCCGGCCTCGCCAAAGACCTGCCGCGGTTCGCCGCCGGGCATCAGCAGCGACGCGGCGACGATCCCGACCCACGCGACCATCTGGCCGGTGCCGGGGCGCGTCTTGTCGGCGACGCGGTCAAGGTGGCGCGCCGCGCGCGCGAGGTGATTGAGCACCGCCGAACGATAGACAAGATCGCTCGACGACAGGATCAGCGGCGCGTGGCAGGCCCAGAAGAGGATACGCCACGCGGTATTGTCGGCCTTCCACGCGGGTTCGCTCACCGTCTCGCCATGCGTGGCGAGCCAGTGGCGCACGACCGCTTCGGCGATCGGGGCGCCGTCGGCGCGCGAGCCGGTCGCGGCGAGGTCGCGCAGCCAGGCGAAGCTGTGCAGATAATCGGCAAAGGCCGGCGCCACCGTGAGCGCGGCGAAGTCGAGTTCGCCGAGCGGCAGCTTCAATCCGCGGTGCAGGAAATGACCCGCGCGGATCGCGGTGCCCGCACGCGTATCGCCCGGCACGGGATCGGTCGGCACGCCGAGCAGCTTGAGCGGAAAGCGTCCCTTCAGCCGGAAAGCGTGGAGCGGTGTGCGCCAGGTCAGGCGCGTGATCGCGTTGGCGACGCGGTCGCCGAGCGAAAGCCCCTTGTCGGCGGGAAGGCGGATCAGCCGCTTGCCGGGCTCGATCGTGTCGTCGATCGGCGCGGCCTCGTCACCGGAGTCGAGCGGTGTGTCGGCGGGGGCAGCGGTCAACGGTCTCCCCTCCATCGATCAGGCGCCGCGCAGCCGCCGGATATTGTCGGCATAAGCGTCGGGTCCGCCCTTGAAGGTCGCGGTACCCGCCACGAGCACGTCGGCGCCCGCGTCGATCGCCAGCGGCGCCGTGCCGGCGTCGATGCCGCCGTCGACCTCCAGCCGGATGTCGCGGCCCGATTTCTCGATCATCTTGCGGACCGCCTCGATCTTGCGGAGCTGGCTCGAAATGAAGCTCTGCCCGCCGAAGCCGGGGTTGACGCTCATGATCAGGACCAGATCGATGTCGTCGATCAGATAGTCGAGCATCTTCGCCGGGGTCGCGGGGTTGAGCGACACGCCCGCCTGCTTGCCGAGCGACTTGATGTGCTGGACGGTGCGGTGGATGTGCGGCCCCGCTTCGGGATGGACGGTGATGATGTCGGCGCCCGCCTCGGCGAAAGCGTCGAGGAAATGATCGACGGGCGAGATCATCAGATGGACGTCGAAGGGCAAGGTCGAGTGCGGGCGCAGCGCCTTCACTACCATCGGCCCGATCGTCAGATTCGGGACATAATGACCGTCCATGACGTCGATATGGACCCAGTCGGCGCCCGCGGTCTCGATCGCCCGCACCTCTTCGCCAAGGCGCGCGAAATCGGCGCTGAGGATCGACGGGGCAATACGGACGGGCGTGGTGGCGGCGGTCATAGAGACCGGCCTTAACCATCAAGCGAGTCGGGGGCAAGCGGAGTGGGGCCGCTATCGACAGCTATCCCCAAATAATGTCGCGCCGACCTATCGCCAGCGCCACCCGCCCTCGGTCTTGGCGCGATAAACCGGCATCGGGGCAAGGCCCGCGAGGACGACGAGGATCGTCATCAGAACGGGCCGGTCGCGGAAGAGCCATGCGAGGCCGGCGATCATCGCGATATGCAGCGCGAGAAAGAACCAGCCTTCCCACACGAACGGCAGCCCGGTGCCGTAACCATGCCGCTTGGCGCGAAACCATGGCGTCTTGCGCATGAACAGGTGGAGCATGATCAGCTTTCCTCTTTGGGCGGCCGCCCGCGTCTGGGCGTTTCCGACTGCCTGACATTCACCCCCCGCCGCCCCAGCGCCTCGCGCAGCAATATCTCGATTTCGGCGTTGGCGCTGCGCAATTCGGCCGCCGCCAGCCGCTCGATCGCCGCGTAGAGCGCGGGATCGAGACGGAGGGCAAAGGCCTTTTTGGCGGACGCGGCCATCGTTTCGGCTCAGTAGAGCGAGCCGGTATTGACGACGGGCTGCGTGTCGCGCTCGCCGCACAGCACGACCATCAGGTTCGACACCATCGCCGCCTTGCGCTCGTCGTCGAGGTCGACGACATTCTTCTCGGACAGGTGCTGGAGCGCCATTTCGACCATCGTCACCGCACCCTCGACCAGCTTCTTGCGCGCCGCGATCACCGCTTCGGCCTGCTGGCGGCGGAGCATCGCGCCCGCGATCTCCTGCGCATAGGCGAGGTGTGTCAGCCCGCATTCGTCGACCGTGATCCCCGCGACGTCGAGCCGCTCGATCAGCGCCTTGCGCAGTTCGACCCCGACCTCGTCATGGTTGCCGCGCAGCGTGATTTCCTGATGTTCGATATCGTCATAGGGGTAGCGCGAGCCGATCGAGCGCACCGCGGCCTCGATCTGCGCCATCACGAATTCCTTGTAATCGTCGACGTCGAACAGCGCCTGCGCGGTGTCGGTGACGCGCCACACGACCTGCGCCGCCATCTCGATCGGATTGCCGCGCAGGTCGTTGACCTTGATCTTGTCCGAAATGACGTTGTTCGCGCGCACCGCGATCTTCTTGCGCGTGTACCAGGGCAGCACCCAGCGCAGCCCCTCCTCGCGGTCGGTGCCCTTGTACGCGCCGAACAGCTGGATCGCGGCGGCCTCGTTCGGGTTGATGAGGTAGAAGCCGCAGAGGATCAGCAGGCCGACGATTGCCGAGCCGACGACGACGATCCATTTCCACGCGACCATATATTCGGCGTTGGCGTTGGTGATCCCCGCCCAGGCGGCGAGCCCGAGCAGCAGCAACCAGATAAGCAGCATCAGATAGCCACTCTGCGTAGCGGCGCGCGTCTCGCGACTGCGGTTCAGCGCCGGCGTCCCTGTTTCGACCATATTTCCCTCCGAATCACTCGATATAATGATGATATCATATTTATATCGAATTGGGTGGCGGTCAATCGGGATTTTGGCGAGCCCGGCCCGTAACGGTTTTGGGGTGGGGAGCCGTCTTTCGCTCACTCACTTTCGTCATCCCGGACTTGATCCGGGATCCATAGCCGCACCGTCGTCGTGGACCCCGGATCAAGTCCGGGGTGACGATTATGGGAAGGTCCGCTTCCGGTCGTTAGCCGTCCTCTCCACTCTCCCGGAGGAAGAAGCAGCGACCTGACGAAATCTACCGGTCTCGGCTCATCGGTCCAATGCCCGTCGTCCCCACCCCGTCGGCGCTTCGTAGAACAGGTGTTGACATCGCCCCCACCGCTGCAAAATTCCCCCATCGACCGGTTTTCCGGCTCAAATTTCGAAGGGGCATCTTCATGAAAGTCTTTCCGTTGCTGGGCGCCGCGACGCTCGCGCTCGCCGCCGCTGTCGCCGCCGACGCCCAGACGCCCGCGAAACCCGCGGGCGCCGCCACGCAGGTGCCGCCGATCGCGTACAAGGAACGCATCCTCGCCAACGGCCTGCGCGTCCTTTCGCTGCAGGACAATTCGACCCCCAATGTCATGGTGTCGGTGTGGTACGACGTCGGGTCGAAGCACGACCCCGAAAAGCGCTCGGGCTTCGCGCATCTCTTCGAACATATTTTGAGCCGCAAGACGGTGAACATGCCGTACAACATGATCAACCGGCTGACCGAGGATGTCGGCGGGGTGCGCAACGCGTCGACCAGCTTCGACCGCACCAACTATTACGAGACCGTCCCCGCCCAATATCTCGAAACGATGCTCTGGACGCACGCCGAGCGCATGGCGCGCCCCGTCGTCGACAAGGAGGTGTTCGAGACCGAACGCAATGTCGTGAAGGAGGAGCTGCGCCTGCGCGTCCTCGCGCCGCCCTACGGCCGCCTCTTCTTCTTTGCCCTCAGTGAAAACACCTTCGACGTCCTGCCGCACCGCCGCCCGGTGATCGGTACGATCGCCGACCTCGACGCCGCGACGCTCGACGACGCGCGCGCCTTTCACGAAGCCTTCTACGGCCCCGACACCGCGACCCTGATCGTCGCGGGCAATTTCGACGAGGCGCGGCTCCAGTCGCTCGTCGACAATTATTTCGGCGCGATCCCGAAGCGCGCGAAGCCGATCCCGCTCGCGATTCCCGGCACCGAGCCGCCGATGGCGCCGCGCCGCGTCAACGCGACCGGCCCCAATGTCCCGCTGCCCGCGGTCGGTGCGATCTACAAGGTGCCCGGCGCCGGCCACCCCGACACCGCCGCGCTCGAGGTGATGAACGCGATCCTGTCGAGCGGCGAGAATTCGCGGCTGCACAAGGCGCTCGTGCGCACCGGCATGGCGAGCCAGATCGACGCGAGCGTCGATTTCACCGAGGAAGCGGGCGGCCTGACCCCCTTCGCGATCCTCAGCGACGGGCAGGATCCCGAGAAAGTCGCCGCGGCGCTCGATACGGTGCTGACGGGCATCGCCTCGGCCGAAGTCTCCGACGCCGAACTCACCGAAGCGAAGACCGAGCTCCTCGCCTCGACGCTCGAGGAGCGCGAGACCTTCTCGGGCCGCGCCTTCGAACTCGGCGAGGCGCTCGTCCTCACCGGCGATCCCGCCGCCGCGAACAAGCGCCTCGATGCGATCGCACGCGTCACCAAGACCGACGTCGCACGCGTCGCGAAACATTATCTCGACCCCAAGGCGCGCGTCGAGCTGCGCTATGCCGCGGGCGACGGCGACCCCAAAAGCTGGGCGAACCCCAGGCCGATGCCCGTCTTCCCGAGCGTCCCCGCCGCGACCGGCACACCCAACGAGCTCGCCGCCGAAGCCGCGCGGCAGGCCGCCCCCGCCCCGGCCGCCGCCCCCGCGGTCACCCCGCCCAAGATCGCCGAAAGCCGCCTTTCCAACGGCATCCGCGTCGTCGCGGTCAAGACCGGCAGCGTCCCACTCGCAACGCTCAGCGTCGTGATCGGCGGCGGCGCGTCGACCGATCCGAAGGGCCGCGCCGGCGTCGCGACCATGGCCGCCGACCTCGCCGCGAAGGGCACCGCCACCCGCTCGGCCGAAGAGATCGCCGCCGCGCTCGAAAGCCTCGGCGCGTCGATCAACGCGGGCGCCAGCCCCGACGGCAGCATCTTCTCGGTCACCGCGCCCGCGGCGAACCTCGATGCGGTTGGCACGATCCTCGCCGACGTGATCCGCAACGCCAGCTACCCGCAGGCCGAATTCGACCTCGAACGCAAGCGCATGACCGACGGCCTCCGCGTCGCGCTCAACAATCCCGGCGCGATCGCCGCGATGGTCGCGCAGCCGTTGCTTTACGGAACCGCCCCCTATGGCGGACAAGCCGGCGGCACGATGAAAAGCCTCGCCGCGATCACCCGCGACGACCTTGTCGCCTATCGCCGCGCCTGGTGGCATCCCGCGAACATGTCGGTCGTCGTCACCGGCGGGATCGAACCCGCCGCGGGCGCCGCGCTCGCAAAGCGCCTGTTCGGCGACTGGAAGCCCGAAGGCCGCGCGCCTGCGCTTCCCAAATCGCGCGCGGGCACCGCGCTACCGCCGCGCACGATCGTCGTCGACCTCCCGGGCGCGGGGCAGGCCGCCGTGCTCGCCGCGGTGCGCGGGGTCAGCCGCGCCGACGCCGCTTACCCCTCGCTCCTCCTCGCCAATTCGGTGCTCGGCGTCGGCTCGAACGGCCGCCTCTTCAACGAGGTGCGCAGCAAGCGCGCGCTGAGCTATGGCGCCTACAGTTCGATGCCCGCGCGCGCCGACGCCGCGCTTTTGAGCGCCAGCGCGCAGACGAAGAACGAAACCGCGACCGAGGTCGCCGAAATCTTCCTGAACGAGTTCAAGCGGCTCGGCGCCGAACCGATCACCGCCGACGCGCTCGCCAAGCGCCGCGCCTTTCTCGAGGGCGCCTATGGCCGCCAGCAGGAAACCGGCGGCGGATATGGCGCGATCGTCGCGGGCCTGATCCTGCAGGGGCTCCAGCCCGCCGACGCGCTCGACTATGCCGCGCGTCTCGGCGCGGTGACCCCCGCGGCCGCGAACGCGATCGCGGCGAAGAATGTGACGCCCGAAAACGCCTCGCTGATCGTCGTCGGCGACTCCGCCAAATTCATCGACAAGCTCCGCGTGCTCCGTCCCGACCTCGTCGTCATCCCGGCGAGCAAGCTCGATCTGGAGTCGCCGACCCTGGGGGCGACGCCTTAGGCAAGGGTCATACCACTCGCATCGTCATCCCGGCGAAGGCCGGGATCTCGACTTGGCATCATGAAGCTCCGTTGAGATCCCGGCCTTCGCCGGGATGACAAACAAGGAAGAATGACTTCAGAATCCGCCGATCCGCGGTAGCCCGTCCATGATCGCGGTGAGCGCGAGGGCATTCTCGCGCTCCATCGCGCTATGCCCGGCGTTGGTCACGATATAGGTCGCGGGCTCGCTCCCCGCATCGCGCAGCGCCGCGACCAGCCGCGACGCCTGCGTCAGCGGGCACACCTCGTCGAACCGCCCGTGCACGATATGCACCGGGATCGAGGCGAGCGTCGCAATATGATCGAAGAAATGCCCCGCGGGGATAAACAGCTCGTTCGCGAAATAATGCGCCTCGATCTGCGCAAAAGACAGCGCGAAATCGGCCTCGCCGAACTTGCCCGTGTCGGCGGTCTCGGGGATCATGTTCGAAATCACCCCTTCCCATAACGACCAGGTCAGCGCCGCCTTCAGCTGGCGTTCCTTCTCGGCCGCGTTCGCCGGCACCATGTCGAAGATCGCCTTGTACGACTTCATCACATCGCCGCGCTCTTCGGCAGTCAGCATCGACAACAACGCCGCCCATTCGGCGGGATATTTCATATAGGCGCCGGGTTCGGTCAGCCCGTAGGGATCCTGCTCCCACGTCGCGGCGTTGCCCTGATAGAGGTAGAGCAGATCCTCTGGCGCCCCCAAAAAGATACCGCGCAGGATCAGGCTCGCGGTATGCGCCGGATGCGCAATCGCATAGGCCATCGCGAGCGTGCTCCCCCAACTCCCCCCGAACACATGCATCGGCCCGCTGATTTCCAGCTCGTCGCGCAATTTCTCGACATCGCCGATCAGGTCGGCGGTCGTATTCTTCGCCAGCGCGACCGCGGGGCCCGCCGACGCCACCGTCGGCTCGCTCTTTCCGCACCCGCGCTGGTCGAACAGGATGACGCGATAGCGCCTGGGGTCGAAGAAACGCGCCATGACCGGCGCGCACGCGCCGCCCGGCCCACCGTGGAGGAACATCACCGGCTCGCCCGCCGGATTGCCATATTCCTCCCAGTAAATGCGGTGCGCCGGATCGCGATCGACCTCAAGCCAGCCGAAATTCAGGCACGGCGGCTGCGGATAGACCCAGTCGTCGCCGATCTTGCTCGAAGTCTGCAATCGCGAAAAATCCATATCCTCAGCTTTCAATATGATCCGGCCGCCCACCAGTCCGCGGCGCCCGGACCCTAGCTCCCCGCGCCGCCATGTCCACCGCCTCGACACCGTCGCCCCGATTTCGGCCTTCGCCGGAAGGGTAAATCAAAGAAGGTCGACCGCCGTCGGTTGACCCGCTCCGGCGAAACGTACAGACCTTCCGCCTCACTGAAAAAGGGGCGAATCTTCATGCGCAAACTGGCCATCCTCGGTGCGAGCCTGCTCGCGCTCTCCTCGCAGCCAGGCTTCGCACAGGAGGAACCCGCCCCTGCCGCGCCCGCCGCGGAAACCGCCGCGCCCGTGTCCGCCGCCGCCGTCGGCAGCGCGCGCAAGGGCCCCGAACGCCGCCTCACCGGCGCCGACCTCTTCGACCTCTCGATCGCCTCCGACCCGCAGATCAGCCCCGACGGCCGCCATATCGCCTATGTCCGCCGCTCGAACGACATCATGTCCGATCGCGCGGTCAGCTCGATCTGGCTGATCGACACCGCGACGGGCGAGGAAACCCCCGTCGCGGGGCGCAGCGGCGGCGCCTCCTCGCCGCGCTGGTCACCCGACGGCAAGCGCCTCGCCTTCGCCTCGACCGAGGGCGGCAGCGCGCAGCTCTGGGTACGCTGGATGAACGGCGGCGAAGCGGTGCGCCTCACCGGCCTTCCGACCAGCCCGTCGAGCCTCGCCTGGTCGCCCGACGGCCGCTCGATCGCCTATACGATGCTCGTCAAGGACGACGGTCCCAGCTTCGGTTCGGCACCGAAGAACAAGCCCGAGGGTGCGAAATGGGCCGAGCCGCTCGAGGTCCACGACCTTCTCGCCTATCGCGCCGATGGCGAAGGCTATCTCGAATCCGGCTTCGAAAAGATTTTCGTCGTCCCCGCGACGGGCGGCTCGCCGCGCCAGCTGACCTTCGGCCCCTATCATGACGGCGGCCCGCTGAGCTGGTCGCGCGACGGCCGCACCCTCTATTTCAGCGCGAACCGCAAACCCGATTGGGAGAAGGACCCGGTCGAAAGCGAAATTCACGCGCTCGACGTGACGAGCGGCGCGGTCACCGCGCTCACCGACCGCAACGGCCCCGACACCAACCCGCTCGTCTCGCCCGACGGCGGCAAGATCGCGTATCTCGGCTTCGACGACAAATTGCGCGCCTATGAGAATAGCCAGCTCTACGTCATGAACCGCGACGGATCGGGCAAGCGCGGCCTGACGGGCAATTGGGACTATGGCATCGACGCGATCCAGTGGGCCGCCGACGGCAAGTCGGTTTATGCTCAGTACGACGATCATGGCGAAACCAGGGTCGCGCGCATCGGCCTCGATGGCGCGGTCCGCACCGCCGCGACGGGTCTTTCGGGCGGCGGGCTCGACCGGCCTTATACGGGCGGCAGCTTTACCGTATCCGACGGCGGCGCGATCGCCTTTACCGGCGGCACCGCCACCCGGCCTGCCGAGGTCCAGCTCAATCGCGGTGGCACCGCGCGCATCCTCACCGACCTCAACCGGAGCTTGCGCGAAGTCAAATCGCTCGGCGAGGTCCGCAAGATCACCGTGGCATCGAGCCACGACGGCAAGACGATCGAGGGCTGGCTGACGCTCCCGCCCGGCTACCGCGACGGCCAGCGCGTGCCGCTGATCCTCGAAATCCACGGCGGCCCCTTCGCGGCTTACGGCGGCCATTTCTCGACCGACAACCAGCTCTACGCCGCGGGCGGCTACGCCGTCCTCTCCGCCAACCCGCGCGGTTCGACCAGCTATGGCGCAGCCTTCGCGAACGAGATCGACAAGGCCTATCCGGGCAATGATTATTTCGACCTCATCAGCATCGTCGACCGCGCGATCGAGCTTGGCGTCGCCGACCCCGACGCGCTGTTCGTCACCGGCGGCTCGGGCGGCGGGGTGCTCACCAGCTGGATCGTCGGCAAGACCAACCGCTTCAAGGCCGCGGTCACGCAAAAGCCGGTGATCAACTGGACGACGCAGGCGCTCACCGCCGACGGTCCCGGTTTCTTCGGCCCCTATTGGCTCGGCGCCGAACCGTGGGAAAAGCCCGAACTTTTCTGGTCGCGCTCGCCGCTCTCGCTCGTCGGCAATGTCGAAACGCCGACGCTCGTCATCGTCGGGGCCGAGGATTACCGCACCCCGGTCAGCGAATCCGAACAATATTACACCGCGCTCCGCCTCCGCGGCGTGCCCAGCGCGCTGATCAAGGTTCCCGGCGCCAGCCACGGCAGCATCGCCGCGCGCCCGTCGCAATCGGCCGCCAAGGCCTCGGCGATCCTCGCGTGGTTCGAAAAGTACAAGAAAGGCTGGACCCGCCCGGCGGCTGACGCGCCCGCGAAATAGGCGGGTCGTCCGCCGCGTCGGTTTTGGAGTGGGAAGATGCCATTCCCTATCTTCGTCATCCCGGACTTGATCCGGGATCCATAGCCGCGCCGTCGTCGCGGACCCCGCTGCGCGCCCCAACGCCGCCTAGGTGGCGTCGTGAAAGATCACCCCCAGCGTGTGCCGCCGTCCGGACCGGATTTCGCTCACCCCGTGGCGCATCGCGACGCGGTAATCGCCGCGGCTTCCGCGTACCGGCCGGGCGTTCACCGCAAAGACGACCGCATCGCCCTTCGCCAGCGGCACGACAGCGGCGCGTGACTGCATCCGCGGCCTTTGTTCGGTCAGCACGAACTCGCCGCCGCAAAAATCGCCTTCCGGCGCCGATAGCAGCACCGCGGCCTGCAACGGAAAGACATGCTCGCCGTACAGATCCTGATGCAGGCAATTATAGTCGCCCGGCCCATATTGCAGCAGCAGGGGGGTCGGCCGCCGCTGCCCCGCCTCATGACAGCGCGCGAGGAAATCGGCATGATCGGCGGGAAAGCGCACGCCCACTCCCATTCGCTCGTGCCAGCGGTTCGCGATCGGCGCGAGTCGCGGATACAGGCGCTCGCGCAGCATCGCGACCAGCGGCGGCAGCGGATAGGAAAAATAGCGATACTCGCCGCGCCCGAAGCCGTGCCGCGCCATGACCACCCGGCTGCGGAACCCCGCCTCCCCGGCATAGAGCGCCGCGACATCGTCGCATTCGGCGTCGGTCAGCAGGCGCGGCAGCACAGCCCACCCGTCGCGATCGAGCGCCGCCGCCAGGGCATCGAGGTCCAGCGCTTCGATACGCGCGCCGGTGCGTGTTTCCATCGTCTCCGTCATGCCTCCGCCATGCCATCGCCGCGCCCGGACCGCGCCCCGTTTCTTGCTTTCAAACCCGCCTGCCCATGCCGCGCCACCATCCGCCGCATCCGCGGCACAGCGGGCCTATCGGCGCTTCCCCGCGCGCGCGCCTTCGCTCTAGTCGGACAGAGGGGCGAGCAAGAACAGGAGCAAGGATGATGAGCGCCCTTTCGACCCGGCACGAGCCCGATCCGCTCGGCCCGCCGCCGCCGACGGCGGACGATCAGGCACTGGGGCTCCAGTTCTGCCGCATCGGCCTGTTGTCGCTGACCCGGCTGCAACTCGCGCTCGAACGCGGCGACCGCTCGCGCGCGATGGAGGCGATCGACGACCTCCACGCGCTCGATGCCGAGGTCGAACGCCTCGTCGGCGCGCTTCCCGTCTCGCCCGGCGACGCGCGGCAGGGGCGCGTCGCGCGCATCCTCAAGGAAGGCAAGATGGCGGTCGCGTTCGAAAAGCTCGCGCTCGCCAGCGGGATCAGCGGCCCCGACCTCGCCTCGCGGCCCGCCATTCCGGACCGCACCATCCACACGCGGCCCGAAACCGGGCCCGCGGGCGCCGCCGACTGGCCGCCCGCCGAGCCGCGAACGGCGCGCCTGCTCCGTACCTATGGACCGCGCGCCGCGATCCTGCTCGCGATCGCCGGCGCAACGCTCACCGCCTTGCTGGCGGCACTCTGACAGCCGCGCTTAACCGCCATAGCCGCCGGCCAGCGCAGCTCATAGGTCACCAGAAACCCGTCGTGGTCGGACAGCCGCGGCCCGCTCGCACCGCCGTCGAACAGCGCCTCGACGCGCAGCGGACGCACCGTCAGCCTCTCGCCGTCCGCGAAGAATTGCAGGTCCTGCGTGTCCATCCACGGCGCATCGCCGTCCCACGATATTTTGACCTCGCATCCCGACGCGGGGTCGACGCACACCTCATGCACCAAAGTCAGCGGGTGATATTCGGAGAATTCGGCCCAGCGATCCTCCGAGTGGCGCATGTTGAAATCGCCCCCGAAGATCAGCGGCGCCGCGAGGTCCTGTGTCCGCGCGATGAAATCCGAGGCCGCGATCGCCTGCCGCGCATGCGCTTCGCCGTCGCGCGCCGCCGTCACCCCCGACGCGCCGCGCGAATTCATATGCGTGTTATAGATGTCGATCGGCACAGGCACGCCGGGCATCGCGATCCGCGCCAGCATCACCCCCTTGTTCGACAGGCAGTCGAGCCCGGCGCACGCGCGCCGGCCATAAGCATCGAGCGCCATATCGACGATCGGATAGCGCGACGCGATCGCCAGCCCGCCGCCGACCAGCTTGATCCCCAGCTCGCCCTTCAGCGGTTTCGCCCTGCCCGCCAACTTCTCTTGATCGGCGATGTACGGCTTGGTCGTCCGCTGCGGCCCCGGCGCAATCGCGGGATAGCCGCTCGCTTCGACCGCGCGCTTCGCCGCGCCGCTGAACATCTCCTGAAACAGGATGACGTCGGGCCCGGTGCCCCCTTCTCGCATCGCCGCCAGCCGCTCGCCGATTTCCTTCAGCCCCGCCGCGCGCCCCTTGCGCGCCGGCCAGCCCAGCCCTTCGAGGTTATAGGTCAGCACCGACAGCGTCGCGGTCGCCGACTGCCCATCCTCCGATACCCGCACCGGCGCAGCGGGCGCCGCGTCGCACGCCATCACGCGCAGCGGCGGCTTCGGCCCGCACGCGGCGAGGGCGAGCGCCCCGGCCGCGACAAAGGGCCGCCAGGAAAAGGACGTGCGAAGAGCGTCAGTCATCGTCCGCCCCTAACGCACCTCGCCGCAATCGTCACCGCCCGGCGGTTCACAACGCGCCCCACCGTGCTAGGGCATGCCATCCCATCAAAAGCGGAACCGATTCATCATGACCCTACGCCCCGTCGCCGCTGCCCTCTTCCTCACCGCCATCGCCGCTCCGGCCTCGGCGCAGCCTGGCATCGACGCCGCGCAGCTCACCGAAACCGTCCGCACGCTCGCCTCCGACCAGTTTCAGGGCCGCGCCCCCGGCACGGTGGGCGAGGAACGCACGATCGGTTATCTGATCGGCCGGCTGCAGGCGCTCGGACTCGAACCCGCGGGCACCGACGGCGGCTGGACGCAGCCGGTGCCGTTGCTCCACACGCGCCTCGGCACCCCGGCGACGCTCGCCTTCGACCGCAAGGGCACCAAGACGCCGCTCACCTTCGGCACCGACATCTATGTCTCGACGCTTCAGCCGAAGGACCGCGCGGTCGTCGAAAACGCCCCGCTCGTCTTCGTCGGTTACGGCGTATCGGCGCCCGAACGCGGCTGGGACGATTTCAAGGGACAGGATTTGAAGGGCAAGGTCGCGGTCTTCCTGATCAACGACCCCGATTTCGTCGCGGCCAAGGGCGAGGACGCGTTCGGCAAGTTCGGCGGCCGGACGATGACCTATTATGGCCGCTGGACCTACAAGTTCGAAGAAGCCGCACGCCGCGGCGCGGTCGCCGCGCTGATCGTCCATGATACCGACGGCGTCGGCTATGGCTGGAACGTCGTCAAAAGCGGCGGCGGTGAAAATTACGGCCTCGTCGTGCCCCCCGAAACGGTCACGAGCCTCGCGCTGCAGGGATGGATTTCGGGCGAAACCGCAACGACCCTGTTCGCGAACGCCGGGCAGGATCTCGCGAAACTGCGCACCGCCGCACGCCGCAAGGATTTCAGACCCGTCAACCTCGGCACCAGCTTCAACGCCGCGATCCCCGTGACGCAGGCGGTGGTGCAGAGCCAGAATGTCCTAGCGAAAATCCCCGGCACGAAACGCCCCGACGAGGTCGTGATGTACGGCGCGCACTGGGACGCCTATGGCGAGGGCGCGCCCGATGAAAAGGGCCGCATCTACCGCGCCGGCGCCAATGACGACGCGCTCGGTGTCGCGGGGCTGTTCGAAATCGCGCGGCGCTTCAAGGCCGCGCCCGCCCCCGACCGCACGATCGCCTTCGCCTTCTGGACCGCCGAGGAACGCGGGCTGCTCGGCTCCGAAGCCTATGCCCAAAACCCCATCTTTCCGGTCGAAAAGACCGTCGCCAACCTCGGCCTCGACATCCTGCAGACCGGGGGCAAGGCGAAGGACGTCATCCTCGTCGGCAAGGGACAGGGCAGTCTCGAAGACGATCTCGCGCGCGTCGCCGCGACCCAGGGCCGCACCGTCAGCGTCGAAAGCCTCCCCGAACGCGGCCTCTTCTACCGCGCCGATCATTTCAGCATGGCCAAGCGCGGCGTCCCCGTGCTGCTGATGATGGGCATTGCGGGCGCCTCCGACCTCGTCGCGGGCGGCAAGCTCGCCGGACAGGCGTGGGTCGATGCCTATACCGGCAAATGCTATCATCAGGCGTGCGACGCATGGGACGAAAGCTGGAACCTCGACGGCGCGGTTCAGGATATTTCGGTCTTCTACACGATCGGCGACGAGCTCGCGCGCTCGGCCAGATGGCCGGGCTGGAAGGACGGCAGTGAATTCAAGGCCATCCGCGACAAGAGCGCTGCATCGCGGAAATAGCGGGCTGCGATGGCAGCTTTCGACCGGAAGCTGCCTTACCCATCATCGTCACCCCGGACTTGATCCGGGGTCCATGATGACGGTGCAGCTATGGATCCCGGATCAAGTCCGGGATGACGAAAGAGGCGAAGCGAACGTCCGGCTTCCCACCCCCAAAGCGGCCCTCCGCGCAGCACACCAGCAAACAACCGCTGAAATATTATTGCGTCCGGCCCGGCGCTGCGCAACAAGCCCCTCATTCGAATAGGAGAATGTGATGCGCCTTGCCGTTGCCCTGATGCTGCTCCCCGTCCTGCCCCTCGCGCCGATGACCGCGCCCGCTTTCGCGCAGGCGGCGCCGCAGGCCGGCGCGCAGGATCAGGCGCTGCTCGCGTTCCTCGATCAGGCGTTCGAAGAGCGGCTCGGCCTCAGCCCCGAATCGCAGACCCAGCTCGGGCTCAAGACCAACTACGCCAAGCTCGACGATTACACCGACGCAGCATCGGTGCGCGAACAGGAACTCATGGAGCGCCAGCTCAAGGCCATGCACGCGCGCTTCCAGCCAGACCAGCTCGGCGAGAGCGCTCGCGTCAGCTATCGATTGTTCGAATATGAGGTCGAGCGCGGCCGCGAATCGCTGCGCTTCCGCAACCTCCGCTTCCCCGTTTCGACCAACGGCAGCCCCGCCGGCGCGATCCCTGTCCTGCTGATCAACAATCACAAGGTCGATAGCGTGCAGGACGCCGAGGCCTATATCGCGCGCCTGCGCGACACCGACCGCGTGATGCGCGAAGTCGCGGCGACGATGCGCGAACAGGCCGCGGCGGGGATCATCCCCAACAAGGTCAACTTCGCCCCCGCACGCGCCGACGCGCTGAAGATCGTCACCGGTGCGCCGTTCGACGGCGGCGCCGATTCGACGCTGATCGCCGACTTCCGTAAAAAGGTCGATGCGCTCGACGCCCCCGCGGCGACCAGGGCAAAGCTGATCGCCGACGCCAGCGCCGCACTGACCGGGCCGTTCAAACATGGCTACACCACGCTGATCGCCGCGATCGACGAGATCGAGCCGAAATCGAAGGGCAATTTCGGCGCGTGGAACCTCCCCGACGGCGCGGCCTATTACGCCGACCGGCTGAAGAGCTCGACCACCACCAGCCTCACCGCCGACCAGATCCACGACCTCGGCCTCGCGCAGGTCGCGGCGATCCGCGGCGAGATGGAGGCGATCAAAAGCGAGGTCGGCTTCACCGGCACGCTCGAGCAATTCTTCGATCACATCCGCACCGATCCGCAGTTCAAATATCCGAACGACGAAGCTGGCCGCGAAACCTATCTCGCCGACGCCCGCGCGGTGATCGCATCGGTGATGACCGCCGCGCCGCGCTATTTCCGCGTGCTGCCGAAGGCGGCGCTCGAAGTGCGCGCGGTCGAGAAATGGCGCGAGCGGACGGCATCGACCGCCTTCTACAACCCGCCCTCAGCCGACGGGTCGCGCCCCGGCATCTATTACGTCAACCTCGTCGACATGAACCAGACGCAGAAGGTGCAGGTCGCCGGGATCGCCGCGCACGAAGGCGCGCCGGGCCACCATTTCCAGATCGCGCGCCAGCAGGAGCTCGCGGGCATCCCCAAATTCCGCAAGTTCGGCGGCTACGGCGCCTATATGGAGGGCTGGGGACTCTATTCGGAGCGGCTCGCGAACGAGATGGGCGTCTACAAGACCCCCTATGACCGCTTCGGCATGTTGTCGCTGCAGGTGTGGCGCGCGATCCGCCTCGTGCTCGACACGGGCATCCATTCGAAGCGCTGGACGCGCGAACAGGCGATCGCTTACTTCAAGGCGAACAGCTCGGTATCCGACACCGACATCGCACGCGAGGTCGACCGCTATTTCAACTGGCCGGGGCAGGCGACCAGCTACATGGTCGGCCAGCTCAGGATCGCCGAGCTGCGCAAACGCGCCGAAACCGAGCTCGGCCCGCGCTTCGACATCCGCGACTTCCACGAAGCGGTGCTGAGCGAAGGCGCGCTGCCGCTCGATATTCTCGAAGAGCAGGTGACGCGCTATATCGCGGCGAAGAAGAAGTAGGATCGGCGGACCCGGAACATGAGCGGCGAGAAGATCTTCATCAGCGCGAACGACCTGCTCGCCGACTCTTTCCGGCTCGGGATGCAGGTCCTCGACAGCGGCTTCCGGCCGACGCATCTCGTCGGCATCTGGCGCGGCGGCGCGCCGGTTGGCATCGCGGTGCAGGAACTGCTCGACTATCACGGCCAGCATTGCGACCATATCGCGATCCGCACCTCCTCCTATCACGGCATCGACAAGCAGGACGCCCACGTCAAAGTCTTCGCGCTCGGCTATCTCATCGACACGCTGAACCCCGAGGACCGGCTGCTCATCATCGACGATGTCTTCGACAGCGGGCGCAGCATCCGCGCCTTCATCGCCGAGCTGAAGGCGCGCTGCCGCCATAATATGCCGCGCGACATCCGCATCGCGACCGTCTGGTTCAAGCCGGGGCGCAACGTCACCGACCTGCACCCCGATTTCTTCGTCCACGAAACCGACCAGTGGCTGATCTTCCCGCACGAGGTCGACGGGCTGACGATCGACGAGATCCGCGAGCACAAGCCCGAGGCAGCGATCATCCTGCGCGAGGAGAGAAAATCCGATGACTGACGGGTTCGCATCGGCCGCAGACCGCGCCGCCTTCATCGCCGGCCTGCCCAAGGCCGAATTGCATCTCCATATCGAAGGCTCGCTCGAACCCGAACTGATGTTCGAACTCGCGCAGCGCAACAAGGTCGCGATCCCCTTTGCCAGCGTCGAGGAAGTGCGCGCCGCCTACGCCTTCTCGAACCTCCAGGATTTTCTCGACATCTATTATCAGGGAATGGGCGTCCTCCACAGCGAGCAGGATTTTTATGATCTGACCGCCGCCTATCTGGCGCGCGCTCACGCCGACGCGGTCCGCCACGTCGAAATCTTCTTCGACCCGCAGGGGCATACGACACGTGGCGTCGCGTTCGGGACCGTCATCGCCGGCATCACGCGCGCGCTCGACGACGCGCAGATACGTTATGGCATGACGTCGAAGCTCATCATGTGCTTCCTGCGCCACCTCAGCGAGGCCGAGGCCGAGGCGACGCTCGACGAAGCCTTGCCCTGGCTCGATCGCATCGACGGCGTCGGCCTCGATTCGTCCGAGGTCGGCCACCCGCCCGCGAAGTTCGAACGCGTCTTCGCGCGTGCCCGCGGCCTCGGCCTCAAGATCGTCGCGCACGCCGGCGAGGAAGGCCCGCCCGAATATGTCCACGAAGCGCTCGACCTGCTCAAGGTCGACCGCATCGATCACGGCAACCGCAGCCTCGAAGACCCCGCGCTCGTCGCGCGCCTCGCCGCCGAAGGCATGACGCTCACCGTCTGCCCGCTCTCGAATCTCAAGCTTTGCGTTGTCCACAACATCGCCGACCATCCGCTCCGGACGATGCTCGGCGCCGACCTCCGCGCGACGGTGAACAGCGACGATCCCAGCTATTTCGGCGGCTATGTGAACGCCAATTATCTGGCCGTCGCCGACGCGCTCGACCTCTCGAAAGACGAATTGCTCACGCTCGCACGCAACAGCTTCACCGGATCGTTCCTCGGCGACGCCGACAAGGCGAAGTATCTCGCGGCGATCGACGCCTACGCCTGACCGGCCTTACACCGCGATCAGCACGCCATGATAGGCGCGGTCCTCGAACGCGCGCCCGGCCCCCATCGCGACGCAGATCAGCGCATCGTCGGCCACCGCCACCGGCAGCCCCGTCGCGCGCGCGATCGCGTCGTCCATCCGGCGCAGCAGGGCGCCGCCGCCGGTCAGCGTGATGCCCTCGTCGATGATGTCGGCCGACAGTTCGGGCGGCGTCTGTTCCAGCGCGGCGCGCACCGCGCTGACGATCTGCCCGACGGGCTCGGCGAGCGCTTCGGCGATCTCCGCCTCGGTCACGCGGACCTCGGCGGGGCGGCCGGTGACGAGGTCGCGGCCCTTGACCCCCATTACCATGCCATCGCCTTTGGGCGGGGTCGCGCAGCCGATCGTCAGCTTGACGCGCTCGGCGGTCATCTCGCCGATCATCAGATTGTGGCGGCGGCGGATCGACGACGAAATCATCTCGTCCATCTTGTCGCCGCCGACGCGCACCGAGGTGCTGTAAGCGACGCCGCTCAGCGACAGCACCGCGACCTCGGTCGTGCCGCCGCCGATATCGACGACCATCGCGCCCCGCGGCTCGGTCACATGCAGCCCGGCGCCGATCGCGGCGGCGAGCGATTCCTCGATCAGCTGCACCGACACCGCGCCGGCGTTGGTCGCGGCATCGCGGATCGCGCGGCGTTCGACCATCGTCGATCCCGACGGGACACAGATGACGACGTGGCTGCGCTGGGCAAAACGGCTCGCGCCGCCCTGCGCCTTGTCCATGAAATGCTTCAGCATCTGCTCGGCGACGTCGATGTCGGCGATCACGCCGTCGCGCAGCGGCCGGATCGCCTGGATATTGTCGGGGGTCTTGCCCATCATCAGCTTGGCTTCGTTGCCGACGACCTTGACGCGGCGGACGCCGTCGCGCGTCTCCAGCGCGACGACCGACGGCTCGTTCAGCACGATCCCGCGATCCCGCAAATAAACGACAGTGTTCACCGTACCGAGATCGATGGCCATGTTGTGCGCGGCCGACGCAAACCGATTAAGAAACTTCATATGCAGGGCGAATGCCTTCGGAAATGAGCGGAATCATCAGACGCGGCCGGCGCTTCGGCGCGCCCCGCATCTGCCCGTTGATCGCTGCGTCCAAGGCGCGGGCGCGTCAACGAAAGCCACCGCCAATACTGCCAGAACGGTGGTTTCTCAGGCCCGGTTGATCGATCGGTTCAAAATCCGGGACCATCCGCGCCCGGGACGAGGAATTTCAGCCCGTGCAGCCTGACGACATCGTCGCCCGCGCAAACGGGCGCGGCAATCAGCCGCATCCACCGGCGCGGCGCGTGCACGGGCCGGATTTCGACGTCGAGCGTAAAGCCGCGCCGATGCCTGATCGCATAGGCACGCAACTTTTCCATCGCGGCACGCGACCCCTCGGCATAGAGCGCAACGGCTTCGTAACGCGCGACCGCCGCCCCGCGCGGGATACCGAAAATGTCATAGACTTCATCGGACCAGCTCAGCCGGTTGTTGTCGGTCAGGTCGCATTCCCATTGGCCCAGCCGCGCGGGCCGCACCGGGACGACGACATCGTCCAGGTCCGGAACCGGATCCAGCGTATCGAACCCGTGAAGCTGCCCCAGTTCGAAAAAGCGCTCACGCTCATAAAGCGGCCAGCTATGATGGACCGGCAAGGGATAGGTCTGCTTCAAGGCGCTCGTCTTCCGCTGTGTCATCCGGGGATAGGCGGCGGCGCTTAACAAGTGATGATCCGGATTTACAGCGAACTCTGCCGTGCGAGCGCGATTCCCGCCAGATTCTGTGTTCGTTTGATATGGCGAACATGCGGAATCGGCCCGTCGCCGACCAGCGCCTGAAAAGCGGCGAGATGGTTCGCCGCCCCGCCGCGCGCGCGAACAGCGCCGTTCGCCTGTGCCACCACCGCGGCCGCATCGCCCAGCAGGACGAAATTCGCGAGCCCGAGGCCCTGCGCCAGCCGCAGCGCCGCGATCAATGCCAGCCACTCGGCGTCCATGCTGCTGCCGACCCCCGCGTCGCGCACGACCACGGCAGCGCCGCCCGTCACGACGGCGGTTTCCATCCGCCCCGGATTGGGCCGGCACCCGCCGTCGAAATAGATCTTGATGCGGCGCTTCGTCATCGCACTGCCTTATCCGCTCAGAATTTTCCGCGCACCGAAAAGGAAAAGATCGGACCGATCAGCCGGTCGCGCTCCTCGACGAAACTCACCGGGCTCTCGCCGCGCACCCCCGTATAGGCGGTGCGATCACGCTTCGACCGCGCATTGGCGATATTGCGGATCGACGCGCGGACGGTCAGGCCCAGCACATCTTTATGCTCGACAAAGACCGTTGCCCACACCGGCCCTTCCCACACCTTGTCGATCTGCGTGCGGCGATAATTGGGCTGATTATGCGAATATTCGACATCACCGCCCCACGCCCAGTCGCTGGCCGGGATGTCGTGGCGCAGGCCGAGGCTGATCACCGTGTCGGTGAAGCCGTTCCACTGCCTCTTCTCGCCGGTGAAGGGATCGCGAAGCGAACTTTTCTGCAGCAACATCCGCGGTTCCAGCTTCATGCCCTTGATCCCCGCGGGGTCGAGGTTGATCGTCGCGGTCCAGTCGATCGCGCCAGCCTTTGCCTTGGCGATATTGCCGACCGCCTCGCCATTGGTCCCGATCGGGATCACATCGACACGGTCCTCGACGTCGCGATAGATCAGGATGACCTTCGTCGATCCCCACGCGCCGAACTTCTTGTTGATCTCGGCCTCATAGGTCCAGTCCTGCTGCGGCCGCAGGTCGTTGTTGCTCTCATTCTGGTTCCCGTCGTTCAGGAATGCGCGCGCAAGGAAATCATAGAAGCTGAGCTGGAGCACGCGGCGGCGCAACTTGACCGAAATGTCGAAATCGGGCGACGGGGTCCATGCGAGTGAGATCGAGCCTTTGGGCCGGAAAAAGCTGCGCGTCAGACCGTTCATTCCGGTCTGGGTGATCGTCGAATGTTCGGCGCCGGCGATGATCTGGAAATTGAGCTTGTCGGTCAGCTTGCGCCCGAAGCTCAAAAGCCCTTCGTAGCGATCCTCGCTCACCCCGCCGGTACCGCCCTCGAACGGTTGGTCGACCCACGCCCCCATCGGATCGAGAACCGCAATCGACGCCACATTGTCGAGCGTGTTGAACGCCGCCTCGCCCGACAGCTGCCAGTCGCCGCCGAACATCTTCCATTGATATTCGCCGCGCCCGATCGTCTCGCCGATGTCGCCGGTCTGCGCAAAACGATCGCCGGTTGCGACACCGCCTGCGGGCGTCGTGACGATCTCCTGCCGATAGGGTTCATGGCTGAACCTGCGGAGCCCGATCAGCTTCAGCTTGCCCGGCCCCAGCCCGAACTGATAATCGCCACTGACCTCGTAGTTCCAGCTGTCTTCATTCTCGTACACCGTGCGGATACGGTCGGGCAGCCCCGGTCCGATACGCACGCCATCCTCGTAATAACGGTCGTATATGCGCTGATAATGGCCGCCGAGGTTGGCGACCGTATCGCCGGCAGGGTCCCAGGTGATGCGCCCCGACAGCTTCGGCGTGTCATAATGGGTGTTCCAAATGTCCCTGCGCCGTTCGATGATGTTGCCCACGCCGTCATAGATCAGCGTCGGCCCCCCCGCCCCGCTGCGCCGGGCATCATCATTGTTCAGCGCGACCTCATATTCGACCGTCCCGGTGCGCCCGCGCACCGACACGTCGGCGCGGGTGAGCAGCGGGTCGGTATAATGCGCGCGAAACTCGGGCTTCCACGAAAACTGCCCCGAAAAGGCGTCGGCGCGATAGACGATATTGGCGACCTGCCCCGACAGGCCGGGGATATCGAGCGTCGCGCCGTCGACGATCTCGATCCGCTCGACATTGCCCGCGGGGATGCGCGACAATTGGGTATACATGTCGTCGGCCTTGTTCGACGGCCGCTCGCCGTTGAACAGCACATTGCCCGTCGCCTGTCCCAACCCGCGCAGATTTTCGTTGTCGCGGATCTGGAAGCTCGGAACCTGGATCAGCATATCATAGGCGTTCTTCGGCGCGTAGCGAGCGAAATCGGCGGGGACATAAACCTGCCGCGCCGCGTTCGACGCGCTTGCCGCGACCTCGGCCGGCGCGGGCGGCGGGGTGTCTCCCGTCGGTGCCGCCGTCTCCTGCGCCCATGCGGGCGTCGAAAATGCGGCGGCGATGGCCACAAGGCTCGTCCATCGCATCACTTGCCATTCCCCCCGGCGGCGCGGTTCATCGCCTGCGCATAGTCGGCGGTGACCCCCATCGCTTTCATGCTCACGACCTCGTTCGCGCTCAGCTTCCGGTACCCCGCTGCGGCAAGCCCGCGCACATAAGCGCCGTCGACGCCCAGCGCCTTGCACGCGATCGCGTCTTCCACATCGGTGAGCACCAGCGCCTCGGATTTAAGGTCGCGAATATATTCGGGCCGCACGTCGAGCGCCGCCGCCGCGATCAGGTCGTCGGCATCCTTCGGCCGCACGCCCTCGCGCGTCAGGCCATCGGCGAGATCGATCGTCGCGTCGACCATCAGCATCGCCAGCAAGGTTGCGCGCCGGTCGGGGACCAGCCCGCGTTCGCTCAAGGCGCGCTCGAAACCGGGGTCAGAGGTAAAGCGGCACTCTCCCTTGCCCTCGAACGCGCGCGTCAGCGTGCCGGTGCACGACAGCGTGCCCGCATCGTGCGTGACCGCGAAGCTGACCGGTCCCGGCGTCGCGCGGCCCAGCGCCGTCTGCGCTTCGGCAAAATCGGCACGCGCGCCATCGAGTGTGCGGTCGCTGCTCGACCGCTGGTGCTGGATGCGAACGCGCGGCGCGCCTTTCTTTCCGCTGGCGGGTTCGGCGACCCAGCGAACGTCGGTCAGGACCAGCGGGTCGGCGGCTGCGGTCGGCGCCGCACAGGCGAGGATCGACAGCAGCGCGGCGCCGCCGGCAAGAAACATGGCATTCATGGGTGCACTCCTCCCTCCGTGCGCCGGGCGAGCATCATCGCTCGCCGCCGCAGCGGCAATTTTGAATCAGGTTTCGATTAGTCGTCCGCCGGTACGGACGAATGTCCGGACGTCAGTCGCGAACGGGCGGCCTGGGTGGTTCGGGCGTCTGCGGGAATTCGATCCGTGCGGTCCGGCCGTCGGACCGGCGCGCCTCGATGACGCCACGTTCCATGTCGACAACCGCAACATTGTCACCGCGCACGGCTTTCGCGACAGGGCGCGGCGCTGCCGCCGGTCGCGGCTTCACAACGGGCCGGAACCCACTCGTCGCGCGCAATTCGATAGCATCGTCGGCGCTACGCATCTTCACGCCGGCCTTCTGCATGTCGGTGACGAAATCACAATCAATGCCCATCGCCCGAAGCGCGATCACATCGTCGATACCGATGTCGGGAAAATGCGATTTCATGTCGCGCGCGAATTTCGGTTCGATGTGCAGTGCCGACGCCCCGACCAGTTCGTCAATATCGACCCCCGGGAAGATGCCGCGCATCGTCTTGATATAGGCCGGATCGACCCCGGCCGCCTTCGCGCCGATGATTTCGTCAGCGGTCATCGACCCGTCATGCTCACGCATCTGCGCGACATATTCGGGGGTCACCCCCACCGCGCGCATACTCACCAGCTCGTCGGCGCTCAGCGTCTTCGCGGTCGCGGCAGCGGTCGCCGCGTCGTCGACCGCGCTATTTTTCGCGGCTGCGGCCGATTGCGAGGTCACAGTTGTCGCCTGACGGGTGACGGTCGAGGCGGCGCCGGCGTCGACTTCCGTCGCCGCCCCGGGCCTGGCCGTCGCCGAAAAGGCGGCGAGCGGCGCGGTGATGCCCGCCAGTACCACGAGGCTCATCAGCATCCAGCTCGCGCTCGCCGGGCCGCGTTTCAGGCTGCCGTCGAGCACGCGGGTAATCCGGCGCTTCAGGCTATCCTTGCCCGGCGCGACGCCATGCGCCGCAAGCAACGCGCCCTGATTGTCGTGCCGCGCCGCGCCGACCAGCAAAGTCGCATAATCGGGACCGTCAATATCGGCCATCAGCACCGCATCGTCGGCGGCTTCCTCGCGCAATTGATGGCTCTCGCGCGCCAGCATCCACACCAGCGGATTGAACCAGAAGACCGCGCAGGCGACGCGCGCGCCGAGCAGCTTCGCCCAGTCGAGCCGCGCGACATGCGCCAGTTCGTGCGCGATGATCGCTTCGGCCTCACCCGACGCCGCAACCGCCTTGGGGGAGAGCACGATCGTCGGGCGCAGCACCCCCCAGCTGATCGGCGAGCGCAGCTCGTTACTGACGAGCAGCGCGGTGCCATGCTTGAACCCCATGCGCCGCTGCGCTTCGGCCAGCGCCGACAGCCACGAGCGTTCGACGAGGATCTCGGCGCGCCCGCGCATCGCGAACAGCCGCACCACCGCAAGCGCCATCACTCCAAACAGCAGTGCGAGCGGGACAAGATAGAGAAAGGGGGCAAGGTCGCTCCATTCGGCAACGATCGGCGTCGATCCGGCGCTTTCCACCACGACAGGGACTGACGTCGCGGCGGGTGCCGGATCGATCGCCGATCCCCCCGTTGTCACCGTCCGCACGATCGGCGCGGCGGGCTCGAAAGACCAGCTTGCGGGCAGCGGCGCCCATTGCGGCAGCAGCAGGATCGCAGCGGGCAAAGCAAGCAGCGCCGCGAGACCCGCATGCGCGATCATCGACCGCTCGCCCGCCGAACGCCAGCGCGCAAGGCGAAGCAGCCCCAGCGTCAGCGCCGCAACGACGACCGATTTCCAGGCGAGGCCCAGCAACATGGCGGCGGTCAGCATCACCCTCTCCCTTCGCGCGCTTTGGCGATCATCTGCTCAAGCTCGTCGAGTTCGGCGCCCGTCATCTCGTCCTGCATACCGAGCAGCGCCGCGGCGGCGCTCGTCGCCGATCCGTTGAAGAACACGCGCACGACCTGCGACAGCGCCGACTTGCGCGCGGTCTTGTCCGACACGCTCGGCGCATAAACGAAGCCGCGCTCGGATTGTTCGCGCACAACGAAGCCCTTGGTCTCCAGCCGCTTCAGCATCGCGCGGATCGCCGAACCCGACAGTTCGTCGGCGAGCGCCTCGCCGATCTCGATGACGGTCGACGCACCGCGCTCGTAAAGGATATCGACGATTTCGCGTTCCCGCGGGGGCAAACTGGACAACATGCGACTCACCTCATGCGCTACATTTGTAGCGTGCTACATTTGTAGCGCCGTCTTGGCAAGGGGTTTTGTTCGGATAACACACGCTGTGTTGCCGAAGGCGGCTATGAGGTGGATACGAGCCAGTCGATTTGGCAACGACCGCCTCGAATAGCGAATCTTCGCGATGCGCATCAGCCGAGGCGAATGGGCTCGACCCGCCCATGGGCCAATCGCCAGATCACGTCCTGCGGAACGGGCAAACCGAGGGCGTCATCTTTGGCCAGCCCAAGATAGGCTCCCCGAATGAGACACCCGATCAATCCATGCGAGACGGCAAGTACGACGCCTTGCAAGCTGTCTAGCCATCGAGTCACCCGCGACATGGCGGCATCGTAGCTTTCACCATCAGGTGATCGGAAGAACCAGTCGAACGGGGTCGTTTCGTCCAATCTGCCGGGCCACTGGGCGTCAATGTCTGTATGGGTAAGGCCGTCCCACGAACCAACCGAAACCTCAGCGATCAGAGGCTCCCACTGCGGCTCCGGAAATTTTCCGAAAGTTTTGATAATGGCTGTGGTTTCGCGCACTCGGCCCAACGGACTTGCTACCAACGCATCGATCTCGCCCGCGACTGCGGCAAGGTGCCTTCCATATGCCGCGGCCTGCTCCGCCCCTCTTTCTGTAAGGCGGGAGTCGAGCTTTCCCTGGAAACGGCCGGAGGCGTTCCACTCGGTTTCGCCATGCCGAACCAGATAGATTTCCTTTTGCGACGACATAATCACAGAGCGCCTTCAACTTCCGGTTCTGCTATTCCTCTAGGGCCGCCCTTCGGCCGCCACTGCCATCCTCCTGCCATTGCCGATAGCAGACACCCGGACAAGGATGATTGCGCCGAACCATCAAGCCCCCTACATTCGCAGCTCAATCAACCGGAGTATCCCGTCATGGACAACAACCTGCCCGCAACGCAGCCCCGCCTTGCCGCCAGGAAAGTCCATACCCATGCCTTCGATTACGCTCTCCAACCTCGGCTGGTCCACGCCTGACGGCCGCGCCGTCCTTTCGGACCTCGACCTTAATTTCCAGCCCGAACGTGCCGGTATCGTCGGGCGCAACGGCGTCGGCAAGTCGACGCTGCTGCGCCTGCTGACCGGCGAACTTGCGCCGACGGCGGGCAGCATCGCGATCGACGGCAGCATCGCGATGCTGCGTCAGACGGTGCAGGTCGCGGCACACGAAAGCATCGCCGACCTGTTCGGCGCCCGCGCCGGTCTCGCGCTGCTGCGCAAGGCCGAAGCCGGCGCGGCAACGGTCGAGGAGATCGGCGACGCCGACTGGACGCTCGACGCCCGGATCGACGAGGCACTCGCGAATATCGGCCTGTCGCTTCCCGCCGACACCCCGCTTGCGCAGCTCTCGGGCGGCCAGCGCACGCGCGCCGCTCTCGCCGGTGCGATGTTCGCCGCGCCCGATTTTCTGCTCCTCGACGAGCCCACCAACAATCTCGACCGCGCGGGCCGCCAGGCCGTGGGTGACCTGCTCGCCGGTTGGCGCGGCGGCGCGATCGTCGTCAGCCACGACCGCGAACTGCTCGAGGAAATGGACGCGATCGTCGAGCTGACCAGTCTCGGCGCCGCGCGCTACGGCGGCGGCTGGAGCGCCTATCATGCGCGCAAGGAAATCGAGCGGGCGGCGCTCGAAGCCGAGCTTGCCGGCGCCGAAAAGCGCGCCGACGCGGCGCAGCGGCAGGCGCAGGCAGCAACCGAAAAACAGGACCGCCGCGACTCGCGCGGCCGCGCCAAGGCGGCGCGCGGCGACATGCCGAAAATCCTTGTCGGCGGGCTCAAGCGCCGCGCCGAAGAAACGCGCGCCGCGGGAAGCCGCCTCGCCGAGCGCCAGCGCGGCGAGGCCGAAGGGCTGCTATCCGCCGCCCGCGCGAAGATCGAGATCGTCGACCCCCTGTCGGTCGGCCTGCCATCGACCGGCCTTCCCGCGTCGCGGATCGTGCTCGCCCTCGACCAGGTCGGCGCGGGCTATGCCGAGGGGCCGCCCGTGATCGAAAATCTGTCGCTCGCCATCACGGGTCCCGAACGTGTGGCAGTCACCGGCCCCAATGGTTCGGGCAAGTCGACGCTACTCTCCCTCGTTGCCGGCACGCTCGTCCCCGCGTCGGGCACGGTCCGCGTCGGCGTCCCCTTCGCGCTCTTCGACCAGCGCGTCAGCCTGCTCGATCCGGCGCTGTCGATCGCGGACAATTTCCTCGTCCTCAATCCGGGGACGACGAACAACCGGTGCCGCGCCGCGCTCGCGCGCTTCCGCTTCCGCGCCGACGCCGCCGACCGCATCGTCGGCACGCTCAGCGGCGGCCAGATGCTCCGCGCCGGCCTCGCCTGCGTGCTCGGCGCGCCCAAGCCGCCACAGCTTCTGATCCTCGACGAGCCCGGCAACCATCTCGACATCGAGTCATTGACCGCCGTCGAAACCGGCCTTGCCGCCTATGACGGCGCGCTGCTCGTCGTCAGCCACGATACGGCGTTCCTCGACGCGATCGGGATCGGGCGAACGATCGAACTGGCTCGCGTTGCGAAGGACTGAGGTCCGGGGACCCCGCCTCGAAAATTAATGGCGACGCACCATCTTTCGGTGCCCGGGCTAACTCTCTTTTAACCAGCTGATCCCAACAATCGCATATGCCCATTTTCGGACATTTCCTATCCTCCGCGCCCGACGCCGACAAACGTCACACCGTGCGTCGAAAGCTCAGTCTTCTTGCTTCGGGCGTTCGGCATGACGGCACCGGCATCGATGTCCAGATCCACAATATCTCGGGAACGGGCCTGCTGTTCGAAAGCGACGTCGGGCTGGCGGCCGGCGACAAGATCGAAATCGAGCTTCCACATGCGGGCGACATAACGGCGGCCGTCATCTGGGCCAGCGGACGGCTTTTCGGTTGCCAGTTCGAAGGCCCGGTATCGCCCGCAACGCTGAGCGCAGTCGAACTCAAGAGCGCCGTCGACTCCGCGCCCGATGCCGACGAAGATCATACACCCTCGGCAACCGACAAAGCCTTCGGGGCCCGTCTGCAGCAGCTTCGCACCGGCGCGGGGCTCAACCAGTCCGAGGTCGCCGAGCGCATGGGTGTCAGCGCGGCGTCGGTCTCGGGTTGGGAAAAGGGCCGGGCGCGCCCCGGGCATGACCGCATGGAGGAGCTCGCCGCGATTCTCGGCGTCGAAACGTCCGGCCTGCTCGAAGGCAATCCGCCGGATGGGCCGCCGGGCGGGTTGCGGGAACTGGTCGAGCGCAGCCGCGAACAGATCGCGCGTGCCATGGGCATCGGCGTCGACCAGGTTCGGATCGTCGTCGAGCTCTAGCGAAGCAGCCTACGCCGCCATCACGCGCGCGATCAGCCGCTCTTCCTTGGCGATCCACGGCGCCATGCTCGGCCGCGACAGAATCGCCTCGCTCCATGCCGCGATCTTCGGATGCACCGCCGCGTCGATGCACGCGCCGCAATGGCGGAAATTCATCAACGGCGAGGCGACCGCGAGGTCGGCGAGCGTCAGCCGGTCACCGACGAGGAACCCCGACGCCGGGATCGCACTTTCGAGATAGGCGAGCAGCTTCGGTAGCTCCTCGCCCTCGGCCTGCGCCGCCGCCGCAAGGTCGCCTTCGCGGCCGAGGAATTTCGGCGCGACGATGCGGTTGAAGAATATCTTGCCACTGCACGCCGCGAACACCGTGTCGCCGAATTCTTCCCACCAGATCACCCGCCCGCGCTCCTGCGGGTCGGCGGGGATCAGCGCAGGCTCGGGATGCTTCGCCTCCAGATACTGGATGATCGCGCTCGAATCGGCGAGCAGGAAGCCGTCGTCGTCCATCGCGGGCATTTTGCCGAGCGGCGACGCAGCCTGAAACCCAGGGTCGGGATCACCGATCCCGACGCCCTTCAGCTCGAACTCGATTCCCTTTTCACCCAGATACCCAAGCAATTTCCGAACGAACGGTGACACCAGCGAGCCATAGACAATCATCGTGCATTCTCCCTTTGATCGGTGCAGCATAAGCGAAAGGTTGCGCATCGCAACCCGTCCGGCACCGTCGCGCCGCCGCGTGCGAAATGGGCTTGCCATCGACCGCGCACCATGGAACATCCGGCGACAGAGGGGGGCGCTGCTGCGGCAGCCATCAGGCAGGATAGATAATGCGCCCTTCGTCATGGGCTGATCGGCTGTTGGCGCTGCTGGTCCGTTTCGTCGGGCTGGTCATCCTGCTTGCGACGATCGCTGCCGCCGCCGCCAGTTTCCTTTACAACCAGTCCGGCGAGGCCGACCAGGCCGCGCAGGTCGCGGCGCAGGTCAACATGCGGCTGCGCGACCATGTCGCCGTGCTCGAAGGGGTGCGCGCGCTCTATCAGTCGGACAGCGCCGCAAGCGGTCCCGGCATCCGCGCCTATCTGGGCGCGCTCCAGCCGCAGGACCGCGCGCCCGGGATGGAGGGGGTCGGCATCGCCGCCGCGATGCGCGCCGCCACGCCCGCCGCGCTCGAAGCCAAGCTCCGCGAAAACTACGGCGAGGACATCAAGGTCTGGCCCGAAACCGACCAGCCGATCGGCTTCGCGGTCGTCCTCGTCGAACCCTATACGCCGCGCCGCCATGTCGCGCTCGGTTTCGACATGTACAGCGAGCCGGTGCGGCGCGCGGCGATGCGCCGCGCCTGGCAGACGGGTCGACCGGCGGCAAGCGGCATCGTCCAGCTCGCTCAGGAAAGGGCGGAGAAGGTCAAGCAGCCCGGCTTTCTGATCTACCTCCCCGTCTATGCGCGGGCGCCCGCCGGATCCGACCCCGGCACCGTCGTCACGGCCGACGGTGTGCGCCCGATCGAAGCCTTCGTCTATGCGCCGTTCCGCACCCACGACATGATGAACGCCGTCCTCGGGTCGCAGCTCAAGGGGATCGAAGGGCTCGAAGTCTATGCCGGCGAAGGGCCGTCGGCGCCGCTCGTCTTTCGCAAGGGCAAGATGGGGTGGGACGCGCACGAACAGAAATTACGCATCGCCGACCGCATCTGGACGATGCGGATTTCCTATGGCCACTTTTTCGAACGGCTCGGCCGTCCGCTGGGAATCTTCATTTTCGGCGTCGCTCTCGCCCTGCTCGCGACGCAGCTCCACCGCGTCCAGCGGCGACGCATCACCGCCTTTCAGGCACTCGCCGCGCAAAGGGCGCGCCATGCCGAGGATCGCGAGCTGATGATCGGCGAGATGGCGCACCGCATGAAAAATGCCTTCGCTCGCATCGGCGCACTCGCGCGCATCACGCTGCGCGAATCGACCAGCCTCGAAGAGTTCGAAGCCAAGTTCGACGGCCGGATGCGCGCACTGTCCGACGCCAAGCAGATGCTCGTCACCGGCGCGGTCGACAGCGTCGACCTGGGGCGGATTGTTCACCGCGAACTCGAAATCGCGGGCGTATCGGCCGAACAGCTTGCGGGGATCGCCGGCCCCGAAGTCCGCCTCGACGACGAGGGTGCACAGGCGCTGTCACTCGCGGTGCACGAATTCGTCACCAACAGCATCAAATATGGCGCGCTCGCGGGCAAAGGCCATCTCACCGTCGGCTGGCGCCGCATCGATAGCGATATCGAGCTGAGCTGGACCGAAAGCGGCCTTGCCGAAACCCCGCACATCGACACCGAAAGCTTCGGCACCCAGTTCATCCGCACCCTGATCGAGCGGCAATTGAAGGGCAGCTGGCAGCGCAGCGCGGTTGACAACCGCCTCGCCATCGTCATTCGCTGGCCGGACAATGGCATCCCCGACTGATCACCACTGGCAGATCTGGATCGACCGCGGCGGCACCTTCACCGATGTCGTCGCGCGCAGCCCCGACGGCACCGTCGTCACGACCAAATATCTCAGCGAAGACCCCGCGCGTCCGGGCGATGCGGCGGTCAACGCGATCCGCGACCTGACCGGGACGGGCGCCGGCGCGCTCCCGCCGCTCGCGATCCGCATGGGCAGCACGGTCGCGACCAACGCGCTGCTCGAACGCAAGGGACAGCCGACCCTGCTCGCGATCACGCGCGGTTTCGGCGACGCACTCACCATCGGCTATCAGGACCGCCCCGACCTCTTCGCGCGCCGCCTCGACCGCATTGCGCCGCCGCACGCCGGCGTCGCTGAAATCGTCGAACGCGTCGGCCCCGACGGCGATATCCTGACCCCGCTCGACGAAGCCGCCGCCCGCGCCACGCTGCAAGCCGCGCGCGACGACGGCCTCACCAGCATCGCGATCGTGCTGATGCACGGCTATCGCTACCCCGCGCACGAACAGCGCGTCGCCGAAATCGCACGCGGGCTTGGCTTCACGCAAATCTCGACCAGCCACGATGTCAGCGCGCTGATCAAGCTCATCGGGCGCGGCGACACCACGCTCGCCGACGCCTATCTGTCACCCGTCCTTCACCATTATGTGCGCCAGTTCGTTGCCCAGCTCGGCGCCAACGTCGATGGGGGGGCCGAGCCGCAGTTCATGAAAAGCTCGGGCGGCCTCGCATCCGCATCGGCTTTCCATGGCCGCGACGCGATCCTCTCGGGCCCCGCGGGCGGCATCGTCGGCATGGTCGGCAGCGCCGCGCCGCTCGGCAAAGACCGCCTCATCGGCTTCGACATGGGCGGCACCTCGACCGACGTCAGCCATTATGCCGGGCGGCTCGAACGCGACAATGAAACGATCGTCGCGGGTACGCGCATCCGCGCCCCGATGCTGCGCATTCACACGGTTGCGGCGGGGGGCGGCTCGATCTGCCGCTGGGACGGCGCGCGGCTCACCGTCGGCCCCGAAAGCGCCGGCGCCAACCCCGGCCCTGCCGCCTATGGCCGCGGCGGCCCGCTCACCGTCACCGACTGCAACGTCCTGCTCGGCAAGATCCAGCCCGATCATTTTCCGAAGCTCTTCGGACCCGCAGGCGACCAGCCGCTCGACCGTGACATCGTCGCGCGAAAGTTCGCCGCTATGGCGACCGAAATCGGCACCATTACCCCCGAAGCGCTCGCCGAAGGCCTGCTCGCGATCGCGGTCCAGCAAATGGCGAACGCGATCAAGCGCATCACGATCGCGCGCGGTCACGACGTCACGCAGGACTACAGCCTCGTCGGCTTCGGCGGCGCCGCGGGCCAGCATGTCTGCCTCGTCGCCGACGCACTCGGCATCGACGAAATCCTGCTCCACCCGCTCGCGGGTGTGCTTTCGGCCTATGGCATGGGGCTCGCCAGACCCTCGGCGATCCGCGAGCGCACGCTCGGCGCAAAACTCGACGAGGATTGCGCGGCCATGCTCGCCGACGTCGAAACCGGGCTGTCGGAACAGGCGCGCGCCGACCTCGCGGCGGGCGCCGACACTACCCGTGAAACCCTTCTCTTCGTCCGTCTCGCCGACAGCGACAATGCGATCGAACTTCCCCTCGCCCCGCCCGCCGAAATCGCACGGGCCTTCGCCGCCGCCTTCCGCCAGCGCTTCGGCTACGCCCCGCACGACAATCTGGTGGTCGACCGCATCCGCGTCGAGTTGACCGAAACGGGCGCCGCGCCCGCGACGCTGTCGGTCCCCGCGCCGTCGGCCGAAACCGGACCCGAAACCGTCGCCGCCTGGCTCGCTGGTGCCGCGCATCGCGTCCCGCTTTACCAGCGCACCGCGCTCGCGCCCGGCCGCGCGATCGCCGGCCCCGCGATCATCATCGATGCGCTCTCGACCACCATCGTCGAACCCGGATGGCGCGCCGAGGTTCAAAGCGAAGGCAGCTTGCTCCTCGCCCGCAGCCGCGCCGCCGAAACGCACGCCACCAAGACCGAAGACCTGACCATCCCCGATCCGATCCGGCTCGAAATCTTCAACAGCCTGTTCATGGCGATCGCCGAGGAAATGGGCGGCGCGCTCCAGCACAGCGCCTCGTCGATCAACATCCGCGAGCGGCTCGACTTCTCCTGTGCGATCTTCGACGGCGAGGGCCGCCTCGTCGCCAACGCCCCGCATATGCCCGTCCATCTGGGTTCGATGGGCGAAAGCGTCCGCACGATCCTCCGCCAAAGGACCAGCGACGGCCGCGGGATCAAGCGCGGCGACGCCTATGCGCTCAACGCGCCTTACGACGGCGGCACCCATCTCCCCGACATCACCGTCATCATGCCGGTGTTCTTAGAGGGTGACGCCGCCAGCTTCTTCGTCGCCGCCCGCGGCCACCACGCCGATCTTGGCGGCATCGCCCCCGGCTCGATGCCCCCCGACAGCAAGAGCATCGCCGACGAAGGCATTCTCTTCGACAATGTCCTGATCGTCGACGACGGCCATTTCCGCGACGCCGCGATCGCCACGCACCTCGTCGACAGCCCATGGCCCGCGCGCAACCCCGCGCTCAACATCGCAGACCTCAAGGCACAGGTCGCCGCCTGCCAGCGCGGCGCGAGTGCGCTCGCCGACCTCTCCGCCACGCATGGCGCAAAAACCGTCGCCGCCTATATGAAGCACGGGCAGGCACAGGCCGAAGCCGCGGTGCGCCAGCTCATCGCGCGCCTCGACGACGGCGCCTTTCGCTATGCGATGGACAATGGCGCCGAGGTTGCCGTCGCGGTGAAGGTCGACCGCGCGGCACGCCACGTCACCATCGACTTCACGGGATCGTCGCCGACGCTCCCCGACAATTTCAACGCGCCGATGCCCGTCGTCCGCGCGGCCGCCCTCTATGTCCTGCGCACGATGCTCGACGACCCGATCCCGATGAACGAAGGCTGCCTCGCCCCCGTCACGCTGATCGTCCCCGAAAATTCGATGCTCAGCCCGCGCTATCCCGCCGCGGTCGTCGCGGGCAATGTCGAAACGAGCCAGGTCATCACCGATGCGCTGTTCGCCGCCTTCGGCGCGATGGCCCCCGCGCAAGGCACGATGAACAATTTCACCTTCGGCAATGACGCTTACCAATATTATGAAACGATCGCGGGCGGCTCGGGCGCCGGTCCCGGCTTCGACGGCACCAGCGTCATCCAGACGCATATGACCAACAGCCGCATGACCGATCCCGAGGTGATGGAAACGCGCTTCCCCGTGATTGTCGAGGAATTTTCGATCCGCAAAGGCTCGGGCGGCGCGGGCCAATGGCGCGGCGGCGACGGCGCAACGCGGCGCATCCGCTTCCACAAGCCGATGGCTGCGAACATCCTCGCGAACCGCCGCCAGATCGCGCCGAAGGGTCTTGCGGGCGGCGAAGACGCCGCAGCCGGCAGCAACCGGGTCGAGCGCGCCGATGGCCGCGTCGAGGAACTTGCCGCCACCGGCAGCGCCGACCTTGCCGCGGGCGATGCCTTCGTGATCGAAACGCCCGGCGGCGGCGGCTACGGGAAATCAGGGGAGAGATAATTTGGCGACAGCGCGGTCTACCCCACGCGGGGATGACGGGACGAAGGGATACCAGCCATGCTCGTGCTGATCGGCATCCTGATCATCATCGCGGGCTTCCTGCTCCGCTTCAATCCGCTGCTCGTCATCATGGCCTCGGCGCTCGCCACCGGCCTTGCCGCGGGGCTCGACATCGCCGCGATCATCGCCGCCTTCGGCAAGGCGTTCAACGACACGCGTTATGTCTCGATCGTCTGGATCGTTCTCCCCGTCATCGGCCTGCTCGAAGCTTACGGACTGCAACAGCACGCGCGCAGCCTCATCGACCGCATGAAGGGCGCAACGCTCGGGCGCCTGCTCACCTCCTACCTTCTGCTCCGTCAGGCGATGGCCGCGGTTGGCCTCACCTCGGTCGCCGGCCATGCCCAGACCGTCCGCCCGCTCGTCGCGCCGATGGCCGAAGCCGCCGCCGAGGCGAAGAACGACGCGCTCACCGACGACCAGCGCGAAGAGGTCAAGGCCTTCTCCGCCGCGACCGACAATGTCGGCCTCTTCTTCGGCGAAGATATCTTCCTCGCGATCGGCTCGATCCTGCTGATGAAGGGCCTGCTCGAAGGCTATGGCTATGTCATCGAGCCGCTGCACTTCTCGCTGTGGGCGATTCCCACCGCGATCGCCGCCTTCATCATCCACGGTTTCCGCCTCCGCCGCCTCGAAAAACGGATGGCGCAAAAAACCCCGGGACAGGAGGCGAGCGCATGATCACGCTCGGTTTCGTCTATGTCCTCACGGGCCTCACCTTCGCGCTTTTTGCCGCACTCGGCGTCGCCGACCGCAGCAACCCGAAGCGTTTCGGCAACGCCGCCTTCTGGGCGCTGCTCGCGCTCTCGATGCTCGGCGGCGACTGGCTCGGCGACTTCGGCAATGGCCTGCTCGTCCTCGCTCTCGTCGCGATCGCGGGCACGGGCCAGATCGGCCGCGCGCCGGGCGGCGATGTGCCCGCCGAAGAACAAGCGGCGCACGCTGCGCGCCACGGCCCCTTTCTTCTCCTCGTCGCGCTCATCATCCCCGCGGTTGCGCTTGCCGGCACCTTCCTTTTCAAATGGGTGCCCGGTCTTGCCGATCCGAAGCAGGCGACCCTCATCTCGCTCGCGCTCGGCGTGCTCATCGCGCTTGGGGTCGGCATGGCACGCCTCAAGCCCCCGCTTCTGCTGCCCGCGCAGCAGGGCCGCCGCCTGCTCGATGCGGTCGGCTGGGCCGCGATCCTGCCGCAGATGCTCGCCAGCCTCGGTGCGGTCTTTGCCCTCGCGGGCGTCGGCGAGGTCGTCGGCGACCTGATCGGGACCGCGATCCCGCACGGCAGCCTGTTCGGCGCGGTGCTCGCCTACGGGCTCGGCATGGCGTTTTTCACCATGGTGATGGGCAACGCCTTCGCCGCCTTTCCGGTCATGCTCGCGGCGGTCGGCATGCCGTTGCTCGTCATGCAATATGAAGGCGACCCCGCGGTCGTCGCCGCGATCGGGATGCTTGCGGGCTTCTGCGGCACGTTGATGACCCCGATGGCGGCGAACTTCAACCTTGTCCCCGCCGCGCTGCTCGAACTCAAAAACCCCTATGGCGTGATCAAGGCGCAGATCGGCACCGCGCTGCCTTTGCTCGCGGTGAACATCGTCTTCATCTGGCTCTTTGCGTTCTGACATGACCCATCTCACCCCCGATCACGCGACCCGCTTCGCGACCGCCACCCTCTCGCATCTCGGCCGCGAATATCCGTACAAGATGGACCTTGTCCTGAACGGTCCCGAGGATGCCAGGCCCCCGCGCGAACACCACCCCATCTTCCACGGCAGCTTCGACTGGCATAGCTGCGTCCACGGCTGGTGGCAGATCCTCCGCCTCGCACGCCGCTTCCCCGGCCTCCCCATCGCTGCCGAGATCCGCGCACGTGCCGACACGATGCTCGTCCCCGAAAAGGTCGCGGGCGAGCTGGCTTTTCTCGACCGCCCGATGTCGGCCGGTTTCGAACGCCCTTATGGCTGGGCGTGGCTGCTCGCGCTCCACGCCGAAGCCGAACGCCATAACACCTCCTGGGCGGCCGCGCTCGAACCGCTCGCCGCCGCCTTCGCCGCGCGCTTCCACGCCTTTCTGCCGAAGATGACTTACCCGCTGCGCGTCGGCACCCATTTCAACATCAGCTTCGCGCTCACACTGACACATCACTGGGCGATGCACCGCGACGGGGACTTGCTGCTGCTCATCGAACAAAAGGCACTCGATTGGTTCCGGTATGATCGAAACTGTCAGGCCTGGGAGCCGGGCGGCGACGAGTTCCTTTCCCCTGCGCTCTGCGAAGCGATGTTGATGAGCCATGTTCTCGGCCGGAACGACTTCATTGACTGGTTCGGCAATTTTTTTCCGGAAGCCGATTGCGCACGTCCCGGCCAACTCTTCGAGCCCGCGTTTGTATCGGACCGTAGTGACGGAAAGATCGCCCATCTCGATGGCCTGAATCTCAGCCGTGCTTGGTGCTGGCGGCGGATCGCCGACAGGCTTGGCCCAAATCCAATGACGCCGCTTTTGGAAGACACGATAGATCGCCATCTCGCCGCCGCGCTCCCACACGTTACCGGCGACTATATGGGCGAACATTGGCTCGCGAGCTTCGCCTTGCTGGCGTTGGACGGCCTCGCCGATTGACAAGCCCCGCCCTCGCGGCGAGAGACGGCGCGAGGGGGAGAGGCCAAGGTGAACGGAAAGATGCTGCGTCCCACATCGTTCGACGTTGCCGAGCGCGCCGGCGTGTCGCAATCGACCGTGTCGCGTGCGCTCAGGAACAGCCCCGGCGTCAATGCCGAAACGCGCGCGCGCGTTTCGGCTGCGGCGCGCGAACTGGGCTATGTCGTCGACCGCCACGCCTCGTCGCTTCGCCTGAAAAGCAGCGAGACGATCGCGCTCGTCACCATCTGCCGCCCCGGCGAGGACCGCAGCGCGATCAACCCTTTCTATTTCGCGCTGCTCGGCAGCATCGCCGCCGCGACCTCGGCGCGCGGGTTCAACCTGCTCGTCTCGTTCCAGGAAAATCCCGACAATTTCCGCGCCGATTTCGTCGCCTCGGGGCTTGCCGACGCGATGATCGTCATCGGCACGACCAGCAACCGCGACGCATGGAAATATTTCGCCGATGCGCAGGCGTCCGGGCTCGATTTCGTCTGCTGGGGCAGCCCGGGCAGCCCGTTCCACTGGATGCGCAGCGAAAATGACATCGGCGGCCAGCTCGCCGCCGAACATTTCGTGCGGGACGGCCGCCGCCATATCGCCTTCGTCGGGCCACAGCAGTCGCCGCAGCGCCAGTTTGACGAGCGCCGCGACGGTTTTTCCGCAGCACTCGCCGCACATGGCCTGACCGCGGTGGTTGCCGAGCCGCCCGCCGCCGCCGACCGCCACGCGCAAGGCGTCGCCGCGGTCCATGCCCTGCTCGCAGCGCACCCCGAAACCGACGCGATTTTCGCGGCGAGCGACATGCTCGCCCTCGGCGTATTGCAGGGGCTCAAGGACGCCGGGCGCCGCGTGCCGCAGGATGTCGCTCTCATCGGTTTCGACGGCATCCGCGCCGGCACGCTCGCCGATCCCGCGCTCACCACGCTCGAACCCGACCTCGACGCCGCGGGCGAGGCGCTCGTTGCGATGGCGCTCGAAGATGACGAACGCACGCGCAGCGGAACGCGCATCCCCGTCCACCTCGTCGTGCGCGGCACCGCCTGACGCTCGATGCTCGACGCTCGACGCTCGACGCTCGACGCTCGACGCGTTACCGTGACTTAACTCCCCGAAAAGTAACAGGTCGTTATCTATGCACTGCTACCCATCGGGATGGGGGCAGAAAGCGGTAGTGTGAACGGTCAATTTTTCATTTCGCTGCTCAATCCGGGCATCGGCCTGCTGTTCGCAATCGCCTTTTTCCTGCTCTGGCTGAACCGCCGTGAACGCTATGTCGCCTATGCCGCAGGCGCCTATACCGCGTCGGCGCTCGCCTTCCTGATCCAGGACGTCGGCCCCGTGCTCCCGATGGAATTGCAGCGCCTGCCCGCCAATCTCGGCTTCCTCGCAACCGGGGTTCTGTTCGCTGCGGCGATCATCAAGCGCTACGACCTGCCCATACCCTGGCGCGCGATGGGCGTGACGGTCGCGGTGTCGATCACCGTCTTTCTCTGGTTCCTCATCGGCCAGCCGGATATCGCCGCGCGCATCCTGTCGGTCAGCGTCGGCGCGGGCATCATCGCTGCAATGATCGTGCGCTCGCTCTGGCCGATCGACAAACCCTATCTCATCGATCGCGTGCTCTTCTGGGTCGCCGCGCTCTCGGCGCTGAACCTCATCATCCGCCCCGTCGTGCTCCTCTCGCTTGTCGGCGGCTTCGACAATTATGTCGGCTTCCAGCAGTCGGTGTACTGGACCACCGTCCAGTTCAGTCAGGCGATGGTCTCGATCGTTGCCGCCATCAGCCTGATGGTTGCGGTCGCGATCGATCAGATCAACGAACTGCGCCGTCAGGTCGACGACGATAACCTGTCGGGCCTGCTCAACCGCCGCGGGTTCGAGACGCAGGCCAACACCGCGCTGCGCCGCTGCATCGACGAGGATTGCCCCGTCGCGCTGATGATCGCCGACCTCGACCATTTCAAGTCGATCAACGACAATCACGGTCACGCGGTCGGCGACGCGATCATCGCGGCGTTCGGCGCACACGTCCGCCTGATCGGCCCGCCGGGAATGATTGCGGGCCGCATCGGCGGCGAGGAATTCGCGCTGCTCGTCCCCGGCGCGGGGATCGAGGCCGCACGCCGGCTCGCCGAAGCGGTTCGCAAGGGGCTCGCCGCGGCGTGCGCCGACCGCATCCCGGCCAGACTGTGTCCGACGACGAGCATCGGTATCGCGATCGGCGCGCCCGGAACCAGCCTCTCGGCGCTCATGGCCGATGCCGATCAGGCGCTCTATGAAGCGAAGCGAACGGGGCGCAACCGCGTGCGCGCCTTCACCCCCAAACCCGTCCGTCTTGCCGCGAACGGCGGCTGATCTTTTAAAGTCAAGTATAACAAGGGGCTGACAGAAAATAGTATCGACCGACCTTAAATAAGATAATCTTCACCCGTTCCCGATAGGAAGCAATGTGGGGACCAGGGGGATTATTATGTTCAGTGTCCTCGAATGCGTTGTCTATCAGCATGACCTGCGGCTGGTCCTGGTTGCCGCGCTTGTCTGCATCCTCGGCAACATCTGCCTGTTCATCATCCTCAACCGGTCGACATTCTGCGTCGACACGCGCCGCCGGCACTGGCTCGTCGTCGCGGCGATTGCGCAGGGCGTAGGGGTCTGGGCCACGCATTTTGTCGCGATGCTCGCCTATCGCGGATCGATGCCGATCCGCTTCGATGCCAGCCTCACCATCTCGTCGGTCGCGATCGCGATCGGATTCTTCTGGGCCGCCTTCCGCTGGCTCGGCGCAGCGCCGACGGCACGCGATTGCGTGATTTCGGGCGCCGGCGCGGCGATCGGGGTCGCGGCGATGCACTTCACCGGCATGGCCTCGATCATCGCCCCGGCACGCGTCACCTACGATGCCGTGCCGATCCTCGTCTCGGCCGCGCTGTCATGGGCGTGCTTTTCGGGCGCGCTCCTCGTCTTTTCAAGGGCGTCGGGGTGGCGCAGGATCGCCGTACCCGCCGCCTTGTCGGTGCTCGCGATCGTCGCCCTGCATTTCACCGCGATGTCGGCGACCACGCTCGTTCCCGACCCGACGCGCGGCGCCGATCTCGCCGGATATGCCAGCCGCGACTGGCTGGTGCCGGCGATCGTGTTCGCCAATTTCGCGCTCATTGCGCTGGCAGTCACCGGCTCGCTCGTCGACCGCTGGCTCACCGACGCGCACGGCCTCGCCGAAGCGACGCTCGAAGCGCTGGCGATCACGCACGACGGCCGGATCGTCGAGGTCAACGGCCAGCTTTGCGAACTCGCCGGAGTCAGCAGCGGCGCCTTGCTCGGCAGCGCGCCGGGCGACTGGTTCGCCGCAATCGACGGCGGGGCCTTTGATATTCCCGACGGCTATTCGGCCGAGGCGCGGCTGCGGAACAGCCCCGACGAGGACCAGATCCTCGAAATCGCGACGCGGACGATCGAATATCGCGGCCGCAGCTGTCAGGTGATCGCGATCCGCGACCTGTCCGATCGCAAGCGCGCGCAGCGCGCGATCGAGCATCTGGCCTCGCACGACCCGCTGACCGACCTCTCCAACCGCGCGCATTTCATCCACGCGCTCGACGCGGCGATCGAGGCGAAGCAACCCTTCGGGCTGCTCGCGCTCGACCTCGACCGGTTCAAGGCGGTGAACGATATTTTCGGCCACGGCGCCGGCGACGAGATATTGTGCCGGATCGCGGACATTCTGCGCGCATCGGTACGCGGCGACGACCTCGTCGCGCGCATCGGCGGCGACGAATTCCTGATCATCCAGACGGCGGTTTCCAGCCCCGACGATACGCGCAAGCTCGCCAGCCGCATCCTCGAAAATGTCGCGATCGACATGGACGTCGCGCACGATCCGATGGCGGTCGGGGTCAGCATCGGCGTGTCGCTGTTCCCGCAGGACGGCGACAATGCCGAAACGCTCCAGCGCAACGCCGACACCGCGCTCTACCGCGCCAAGAACAACGGCCGCGGCCATGCCGCCTTCTTCGACCAGGAAATGGACGAGATCGCGCGCGAACGCCGCGCGCTCGAACATGACCTGCGCCACGCCATCGGGCGCGGCGAGCTCTACCTCGTCTTCCAGCCGCTCGTCGCGACCGCGTTCGGATCGGTCGTCGGCTATGAGGCGCTGCTGCGCTGGGAGCATCCCGAACGCGGCGATATCCCGCCCGATGATTTCGTCCCCGTCGCCGAAGAGATCGGCGCGATCCTCCCGATCGGCGAGTGGGTGCTGCGCGAGGCGTGCATGGTCGCCGCGGCATGGCCCGACAATGTCTCGATCGCGGTCAATGTGTCGACGATCCAGTTCCAGGTTCCCAACCTGCCCGCGATCGTCCGCGACGCGCTGGAGCAGTCGGGGCTCGATGCGCGCCGGCTCGAGCTCGAGATCACCGAGACCGCCTTCATCCGCAACCGGCAGGCGGCGCTCAAGATCCTGCACGAAATCCGCGCGATGGGCGTGCGCATCGCGATGGACGATTTCGGCACCGGCTATTCGTCGCTGAGCAACCTCAAGGCGTTTCCGTTCGACAAGATCAAGATCGACAAGAGCTTCGTCAGCTCGTTCAACGACGATGATGCGGCGCGCTCGATCGTGCGCGCGATCGTCGGGCTGGGGCGCAGCTTCAACATGCCGATCGTCGCCGAAGGCGTCGAGACCGCGGAACAGCGCCAGATGCTGCTCGACGAGGGATGCCCGCAGGCGCAGGGCTATTTCTTCGGCTATCCCGCGGGCGATCCCTATGCCGCCGAAGCGCCGCGCGAGGCGCGCTCGGACGGCTGAGCCCTCGCAGCGGCGGGCGCGGCGTCGCCGGACAGAGGCACGCCGGGGATGTCTCAGCGGTCGTCGATCGGCTGCGGCGGAATTTCCCACACCGGCGCGCGCGGCGGCACGACTTGCGCCGCCCTGGCCTCGAGCCGCTGCCGTGCCGCCTCGCCGAGCGGCTGTCCGCACGTCCGGCAGCATTCCTCCGCCAGATCCTCCCGGCTGCGCGTCATTTCGATGATCGCGATGCGCCGCAGGATTTCGGCATCGGTTTCGGCGGACGTCGGCCGCTGGCATTTGCCCGCGTCGCGGCGATTGTCGAAGGCGATGCCGCTGAAATATTCCTCGCGCGACAGGAAACGGTGCCGCACCGCCGCGGGCAGCTCATAGGCCTCGGCCTCCTCCGCGGTCAGTTGCACGCCCTTCCCGTTTTTCAGGTCGCCGCGCTTCAGCAGCAGCCCCAGCATCGAGTCCGACGGCATGATCCGCCGCTCGACCTCGCGGCCATCGCGAATGACGACCATCTCGCGCCCCTCGACCGCGCGCTCGTAAGCGACCGCCTCCAGACCGCGCAGCGCCCGCGCGATCGCCTCGCCGCACGCCGTGTCGAACGGCGGAAACAGCGCGCGCGATCGATTGACCGAGGTCGTGCTCACCCCCGCCACCCGCGCCGCATCGGTGACGCACCCCGTGCGCCCCAGCGTGGCCAGAAACACCCGCGTCCGCGCCGCCGTCCATCCATCCGCGCGAATGCGCAGACCGGGCATGAAGGGATTGGCATCTCTCCCCCGAACGCCGCCGCCCATCTTACTCCCCTCCCGCTTGCGGGAGGGGTTGGGGGAGGGCCTGTTCCGCTCCTCCCTGCCACCCGAAGCCGCAGCCATACCTCCCTATTTCCTCCGCGAACCCCGCTCCACCTTACGTCCCATAGCTCCATCTCCCGAATCACTTGGAATGAATCGGAACGATTCTGAACCTATTTGGATAATTTAGGAAAGCAATATTTGCCGATCGAATTTTTGACGGCTTGACCTTGTAGTGGCTACAACCTTTATGGCCCTTCCGGCCGTGGCCCGTAACTTTTTGCGAGCGCCGTAAACTCGCATGCCAGCCGGAGACGCTCAGGTGACCAAATCCCCGAAGATTCTGCCGCTCGCGGCGATGGCCCTCATTCCGAGCATCGGGCTTTGCCCCCCCGCCGCCCATGCGCAGGAGCGTCACGACGAGGCGGAGGAAGGCGAAGAAGACATCGTCGTGCAGGCGACACGCTCGGGCCGCCGCGTGCAGGACGAAGCGATCCGCGTCGAAGTGATCGGCCGCGAGGAAATCGAAGAAAAATTGCTGATGACGCCGGGCAATGTCTCGATGCTCGTCGCCGAAACGCCGGGCGTGCGCGTGCAGGTCACGTCGCCCGCGCTCGGATCGTCGAACATCCGCATGCAGGGCATGTCGGGGCGCTATACCCAGCTTCTCTCCGATGGCCTGCCGCTCTACGGCGGCCAGCCCTCGTCGATCGGCCTGCTCCAGATTCCGCCGACCGACCTCGGGCAGGTCGAGGTGATCAAGGGCTCGGCGTCGGCGCTCTACGGACCCTCGGCGCTTGGTGGGGTCATCAACCTCGTCTCGCGCCGACCCAAGGCCGAAGCCGAGGCAGAATTGCTGCTCAACGCCACGACCCGCGACGGGCAGGACGTCACCGGCTACACATCGGGGCCGCTGGCTGCGAACTGGAGCTATTCGCTCACCGGCGGCTATCACCGCCAGACGCGCAAGGATCTCGACGATGACGGCTGGATCGACATGCCGGGCTTCGACCGCTGGACGGTCCGCCCACGCCTTTTCTGGGAAGGCGACGATGGCGCAACCGCGCTGATCACCGTCGGCGCGACACACGAAGACCGGACGGGCGGCACACTCGCCGATCGCACCGCCCCCGACGGCCAGCCCTTCCCGCTGACGCAGGACAGCCGCCGCCTCGACGCCGGGCTCGTCGCCGAATTTCCGGTCGAAAATCTCGGCAAAATCGGCGTGCGGGCTTCGGCGATGACGCAACGCCACCGCCAGCTTTTCGGCACCAGCGCCGAAACCGACAAGCAGCATACCTTCTTCGCCGAAACCTCGCTCGCCGGGGAAAGCGGGCCGACGAACTGGCTCGCGGGCGCGGCGTTTCAGGCCGACCTCTACCGCTCGCGCGCTTTCCCGAGCTTCGACTACAGCTATACCGTCCCCGGCCTCTTCGGACAGGTCGAACAGGAGCTGACCGACGAGCTGCTGCTCGCGGGCAGCGCGCGCGTGGATTTCCACAGCGACTATGGCACGCGTTTCAGCCCGCGTCTCTCGGCGCTCTACCGTCCCGGCCCGTGGACGATCCGCGCGTCGATCGGCAAGGGCTTCTACGCCCCCACGCCATTCGTGGACGAGATCGAGGCGGCGGGCCTGTCGCGTCTCGAACCACTTGGCCCGCTCAAGGCCGAAACCGCGAAAACGGCTTCGCTCGACTTCGGCTATGCCAAGGGACCGATCGAAGCGAGCTTCACCCTTTTCGCTTCGGACATCGACAATGCCGTGCAATTGCAGGATGTCGACGCCGACAGCGTGCACCTCGTCAACGCGCTCGGCACGACGCGAACGCGCGGCGGCGAACTGATGCTGCGTTACCGCTGGCAGGGTTTCTCGGTCACCGGTAGCTATGTCTTTGTCGACGCCAGCGAGTCCGACCCGTCGGGCACCGGCCGCCGTACCACGCCGCGCACCCCACGCCACACCGCGGGGCTCGTCGGCATGTGGGAAGAACATGGCAAGGGACGCATCGGGATCGAGGCCTATTATACCGGGCGCCAGCAACTCGACGACAATCCCTATCGCACGCGCAGTCGCCCCTATTTCGAACTCGGCGCGCTCGGTGAAATCACCCTCGGCAAGATCAGCCTGTTCGTGAACGCCGAAAATATCCTCAATATCCGCCAGACCAAATATGATCCCCTTCTGCTTCCGCAACGCGCGCCCGATGGCAGCTGGACGGTCGATGCATGGGCGCCGACCGACGGTTTTGTCGTCAACGGCGGCATCCGCTTCAAATTCGGTGGCGGCCATTGATCCCAAAGCCCCAAGCGCCTAGGCCAACCTTGTAGAAACTATAAGGTTGGCACCATGCGTATAGGCGAACTCGCTCGTCTGACAGGAACGAGGACGGAGACAATCCGCTTCTACGAAAAGGAAGGCCTGCTTCCGCCACCCGCCCGGACATCGGCGAACTATCGCAGCTATGGCATCGCACATGGCCAACGCCTGTCGTTCATTCGGCGCGCCCGCGACCTCGGTTTCCGGCTGGAGGACGTTCGCGAATTGCTGACGCTCGCGGACCACCGCGACCAATCCTGTGGTGCCGTCGACAAGATAACATCGCGACACCTTTCCGAGATCGACACGAAAATAGCCGATCTCGGGAAGATGCGCGCCGAATTGGCGCGGATGCTTGGCAGCTGTCGACAAGGAACGATCGACGACTGCCGCATTATCGAGACACTGGGGCCGCAGACCTGACCCCCCCCCTTGCATTTCCTTGGCCTGGGCGTAAGGCGGCGCCAACATAAACCCGCGCGTGCGACTCCCGTTGGCCCCGCTCTCCCGCTTCGCCACCGGACAGTCATTCCCCGCCGCGCCAACATGGGGACTGCAATCCTATGACGACCACGGGCAACGACACGCTTGGAACCCGCTCGACGCTGAGCGTCGGCGGCAAGAATTACGCCTATTATTCGCTCGACAAGGCCGCGGCGAAGCTCGGCGACGTTTCGCGCCTGCCCTTCTCGATGAAGGTGCTGCTCGAAAACCTCCTCCGCTTCGAGGATGGCGGCTTCACCGTGTCGAAGGATGACGTGCAGGCGCTGGTCGACTGGCAGAAGGACCCGCATTCGAACCGCGAGATCCAGTATCGCCCCGCGCGCGTGCTGCTGCAGGATTTCACCGGCGTTCCCTGCGTCGTCGACCTCGCCGCGATGCGCGACGCGATCGCGAAGCTCGGCGGCGACACGACGAAGATCAACCCGCTCGTCCCCGTCCACCTCGTCATCGATCACTCGGTCATGGTCGACGAATTCGGTCATCCGAAGGCGTTCGAACAGAATGTCGAGATCGAATATTACCGCAACGGCGAGCGTTACGATTTCCTGAAATGGGGCTCGAAGTCGCTGTCGAACTTCAAGGCGGTGCCCCCGGGCACCGGCATCTGCCACCAGGTCAATCTCGAACATATCGCGCAGGCGGTGTGGTCGAGCGAGGATGCGTCGGGTGAAACCGTCGCCTATCCCGACACCTGCGTCGGCACCGACAGCCACACGACGATGATCAACGGGCTCGGCGTGCTCGGCTGGGGCGTCGGCGGGATCGAGGCCGAAGCCGCGATGCTCGGCCAGCCCGTGTCGATGCTGATCCCCGAAGTCGTCGGCTTCAAATTCACCGGCGCGCTGAAGGAAGGCGTCACCGCGACCGACCTCGTGCTCACCGCGACGCAGATGCTGCGCGCCAAGGGCGTCGTCGGCCGCTTCGTCGAATATTTCGGCCCCGGCCTCGCCTCGCTGTCGCTCGCCGACCGTGCGACGCTTGCCAATATGGCGCCCGAATATGGCGCGACCTGCGGCTTCTTCGGCGTCGACGACAAGACGCTCGATTATATGCGCCTGACCGGCCGCAGCGACGAGAATATCGCGCTGGTCGAAGCCTATGCGAAGGCGCAGGGGCTGTGGATCGTCGAGGGCGCCGCGGACCCCGTGTTCACCGACACGCTCGAACTCGACCTCGGCACCGTCGTGCCGTCGCTCGCGGGGCCGAAGCGTCCGCAGGACCGCGTCTCGCTCCCCGACGTCGACGATGTGTTCAACGCCGACATGGTCAACACCTATAAAAAGGCGCAGACGCGCGTGCCGGTCAAGGGCAAGGATTTCGACATCGGCGACGGCGACGTCACGATCGCCGCGATCACCAGCTGCACCAACACCTCGAACCCCGGGGTGCTCGTCGCCGCGGGTCTCGTCGCGAAGAAAGCCGACGCGTTCGGGCTGAAGCCCAAGCCGTGGGTCAAGACCTCGCTCGCCCCGGGGTCGCAGGTCGTCACCGACTATCTGGAGAAGGCCGGGCTGCAGAAGCATCTCGACAATATCGGCTTCAACCTCGTCGGTTATGGCTGCACGACGTGCATCGGCAATTCGGGTCCGCTCGCCGAGCCGATTTCGAAGGCGATCAACGAGAATGGCCTCGTCGCCGCGGCCGTCATCTCGGGCAACCGCAACTTCGAAGGCCGCGTGTCGCCCGACGTGCGCGCGAACTTCCTCGCCTCGCCGCCGCTCGTCGTCGCCTATGCGCTGAAGGGCACGGTGATCGAGGATTTCACCACCACGCCCATTGGCCAGGACCAGTCGGGCAACGACGTGTTCCTCGCCGACATCTGGCCGACCAATCTCGAAGTCGCCGACGCGGTGGCGGGCGCGGTCGACCGCGACATGTTCGTCGCGCGCTATGCGCATGTCTACAAGGGCGACGAGCATTGGCAGAAGATCGAGGTCGAGGGCAGCGACACCTATCAGTGGCGCGCGGGATCGACCTATGTCGCGAACCCGCCCTATTTCGAGGGCATGACGATGACCCCGGCGCCGGTGTCGGATATCGTGAACGCCAAGCCGCTCGCGATCCTCGGCGACAGCATCACGACCGACCACATCTCTCCGGCGGGCAGCATCAAGGCGGACTCGCCGGCCGGAAAATGGCTTATGGAACATCAGGTTAGCAAGGCCGACTTCAACAGCTACGGCGCCCGCCGCGGCCACCACGACGTCATGATGCGCGGCACCTTCGCCAACATCCGCATCAAGAATGAAATGGTCCCAGGCATCGAAGGCGGCATGTCGCGCTATGGTTCGGAGGTCATGCCGATCTACGACGCCGCGATGCGCCACAAGGCCGACGGCACGCCCTTGGTGGTCATCGCCGGCAAGGAATATGGCACCGGCTCGTCACGCGACTGGGCGGCGAAGGGCACCAACCTGCTCGGCGTCCGCGCGGTGATCGTCGAAAGCTTCGAGCGTATCCACCGCTCGAACCTCGTCGGCATGGGCGTGCTGCCGCTCCAGTTCCTCGAAGGCCAGAGCCGCGAGACGCTGGGCCTGACCGGCGACGACCAGTTCACCATCACCGGCGTCGCGGACCTGAAGCCGCGCCAGACGGTGACGGTGAACGTCACGCGTGCCGATGGTTCGACCTTCAGCTTCGACACGCTCTGCCGTATCGATACGGCGAACGAGGTCGAATATTATATGAACGGCGGCATCCTGCACTATGTGCTGCGCAAGCTTGCTGCCTGACGCAGCAGGCAGCTGATGCTAAAAACGCCCGCCCCCTTACCGGGGCGGGCGTTTTCATATGGAGAGGATGCGCATGAGCGCCGAAGTGATCGTCATCGAAGCCATCGGCTGGGCGGCTGCCGTCATCATCCTCGCCGCTTATGTCCTGCTGTCGCTCGGCAAGCTTGAAGGGCGCAGCTATCTTTATCAATGGATGAACGTGGTCGGCGCCGGCGGCTTCATCATCAATTCGGGCTATAATGGCGCGCTGCCCTCGGCGGTTCTCAACGTCATCTGGGCCGCAATGGGTTTGTTTACCCTGTGGAGCGTCTGGCGCGCACGGCGGGTCGCGCGGGGTGCGCTGCCCTAAGGCTTGGCGGCCTCGGCATTCCAGGCCACAACCTTCGCGCGCGTGTCGGCGAGCATCTTGTCGAGTGCCGCACGATCCAGCACCTCGCCGCGCATCACGACCGTATCGATGGCCCGGGTCGCGGCGATATCCTCCAGCGGATTGCGATCGAGCAGCACCAGATCCGCCGCCATGCCCGGCTTCACCGCGCCATAGCGTTCGAGCCAGCCGAACCATGCCGGCCCGGCGCGCGTTGCCGAAGCAAGCGCCTGCGCCGGCGTCAGGCCCTTCTCGACGAACAGGCCGATCTCGTCGTGCAGACCGAAACCCGGATAGTTGAAGCTGTTGAGGAAACCCGCGTCGGTTCCAGCGATGATCGGCACCCCCGCCTCTGCGAGCATCGGCAGGATCGTCGCGACATCCTCAATCTGCTTGTGCCGCGCAGCGATTGCCGCCGCATCCGCCTTCGCCGCGCGCTCGATACGCCAGTCATAGGTCTTGCGCAGCTTCGGTCCGATATAGGCGAGGCCCGCATCCTTCGAATGATCGTCGCGGTCGAGATACGCGATGATCCGGCCGCCGTTGAGCGTCGGGGTGACGAACACCCCCTTCGCGGCAAAGCGGCGATAGACGGCCATCGCCGTGTCGCGGTCGAACCCCGCGTCGAGCCGCCGGTTCGCTTCGGTGCGGTCGATGCGCTTCGCGGCAAAATCGGCGGCAATCGCGGCCTCGTCCTTCGCGCCGGCATTATAGGCGTAGTCGAGATGCTCGATCGAACTGATCCCGGCGTCAACCGCCTGTTCGGTCGTCAGCGCCATCGGGATATGCCCCGAGGTTCGGAGGCCGAGCGCCTTCGCCTGCCGCAAGGCATAGAGGAACAGTTCGGGTTTTAGCGTGCTGTCGGTGATCTTGACGAAATCGACCTTGTCCCGGTTCTTCAGACGGTCGAGCGCGGCATCGACATCGGCCTCGGTCCCGACCTCGATCGTGCCCTTCCACACCGGCGCAATGCCCTCGATCTTTGCGCCCGAGCTCAGCAGGCGTGGGCCGAAGAGCTTGCCGGCGGCAATCTCGCCACGCCAGGCAAGCACCTGTTCGGGCAAATCGCCCGACGCATCGCGGATCGTCGTGATCCCGTTCGCGACATAGAGCGGCAGCAGCGCCTTATTCTCTTCGATCAATTCGGGGCCGCCGCCGAAATGCACATGCATGTCCCAAAGGCCGGGGATCAGATAGCGCCCCTTGCCCTCGACCGTCCGCCCGGCACGCCAGTCTTTGGCGATCGCCGCATCGGCACCGACCGCAACGATATCGGCGCCTTTCAGCACCACCGCCTGCGCCGCGACTGTCTTTGCCGCCTCAACGTCGACAATTGTCACATGGCGAATGATGACATCGCCCTGTTTCGGCGCAGCCTGCGCGGGCGCGGCAAGGGCGAACAGCAGGGAGGCGAAGACAAGGGGCAGAGATTTCATGGGCGACCTTTCCGAACTGGAAAGCGCTTTAGCGCCGCCGCGCCTGAAACGACAGGGGGAAGCGATGGTGGGCGCTGACGGGCTCGAACCGCCGACCCTCTCGGTGTAAACGAGATGCTCTACCAACTGAGCTAAGCGCCCCCGAAGGGAGGTGCGCCCTGCCACAAGCCGTCGGCGCTGGCAAGCAAGACGCGCGCGTCAGAGCCAGCCGATATGCTTGAAGCGCCAGAAGACGAGTCCCGATCCGCCAAAAATCAGGGCGAGAGCGAACGGGTAACCGAAAGCCCAGTCGAGTTCGGGCATGAATTCGAAATTCATGCCATAAATGCCGGCGATCGCGGTCGGCACCGCGAGGATCGCGGCCCACGCGGCGAGCTGGCGCGTGATCACACCCTGGCGTTGCTGTTCGAGCATCCCGTTGGTTTCGATGACAGACGCGGCAATGTCGCGCAGCCCGGTCAGGCGAAATTCGGCGCGCTGTACATGATCCCAGATGTCGCGGAAAAAGGGGCGCACCGCGGCGTCGATATTGGGCAGATCCTCTTCGGTCGCGAGGCGCCCGGCGACCTCCTTCATCATGCCGACGAGGCGCTGGAAGCGGATGATCTCGTGCCGTTGCGCATAGAGGTGGCGAATTTCCGCGGCATCGAGTGGCGTGTCCATCACGCTTTCCTCGACCAGCAGCATCCGGTCTTCGATCGCATCGACGACGGGGAAATACCCGTCGACGATGAAATCGAGCACCGCATAGAGGACATAGTCGGGGCCGTGCGCAAGCTTGGCGGGCAGCGTTTCGAGCCGCGAGCGGATTTCGGTGTGCGTCCGCGCCGACCCGTGACGGACGCTGACGAAGAAATGCGGACCGAGGAAAAAAGCGGTCTCGCCCGGATGGATCGTGTCGGAATCGAGGTTCGCGGTGCGGGTGATGACGAAGAGCTGGTCGCCATAGGCCTCGACCTTGGGCAACTGGTTCGCCTTCAGCGCATCCTCGACCGCAAGTGGATGGAGACCGAACCGCTTCGCAATCCCCTCCAACTCGCCCGGCGTGGGTTCGTAAAGGCCAAGCCAGAAGAAATCGCCGTCGTCGCAATCTTCGGGAAGCTCCTCGTCCGGACCGATGTCGCGGACGAGCTTGCCGTCGTGATAGAGGCGGGCGGCCATGATCGGCATACGGCGGAAACTCCCTTGATCTGCGGCGCCTACATAATGCGGCCCGCGCCGAAGGGAAATGTGTTCAATCGTCGCGATTGGCGATGTTGGTGAATGCTGCCCACGCCGCCGGATGCGCCCAGTCGGGCCTCCAGCCCCGGATCGCGGTGCCGTCGGCGCGCTTGCCGCTGCGCACTGCCTTCATCCCCGATTGCAGCGCCTGCGCGCGCGATACGTCGGGATTGGCGCGCCGTGCCATCAGCGTTTCGACCGTCAGGACAGCGGTCGCTTCGTCCGAAACGCGCCAGTGGCTGGCGAGCAGCGCGTCGGCGCCCGCGTAGAGGAACCCGCGCGCGAGCGCCGAGAGGCTGTCTCCGCCGCCCGAATTTTCCGCCGATGCGGTGTTGCACGCCGAGAGGATAACCCAGTCGGCCGACAGCGTCAGCCGTGCCGCCTCGGTCGCGGTCAGCAATCCGTCGTCGAGGTCGCTGGGCGCAGCAGGCGGAGTCAGCACGAGCCCCGGCTCGCCGAGACCGAGGCCCGGATCGGGGAGCAGGCCGTGTGTCGCGATCGCGACGATGTTGCTCGTGGACAGGATCGCGTCCTGCCGGAGCGCCGCTTCGGTCGCCTTGTCGTCGAGCGTCAGGCTGGCGGGTGATGCACCGAACAGGTCGGCCATCGCGGCGAGTTCGACTTTCGTGCCCGGGAGCGGGGTCAGCCGACGAAGCGCATCAGGGTCGGCAAGCGGCGAGCCGGCGGCGGAAACGCCGTCGAAAACGCCGACTCCGGCCGCTGCCCGCGCCCCGGTGTCGCCGCCGAGCAGCACCGGCGCACCATAGCCGCGAAAACTTTTGTCGCGCCCGGCGGTGCGTGCCTCGCGAGGCAGCGTCAGCGCCGCTGCCGAGGGAAGGCTGGTAAAGGCGTAACGATCGGCAAGCCATCCTGCGCGGGCATGCGCATCGGGATCGGCAAGATCAGCGCCTTCGGGCAGCGGCGTCGCCGACAACATCGCGAGCGGCAGGTCGCCGAGCTTCCCCGAACTCGCAACATAGATGCGTTTTATGTCCTTCAGCAGCGGCTCGATCGGCTCGATCAGTTCCTTGTAGAGCGTGTGCGCGGTGTCGATATCGAAGCGTCGATGCCCTTCGAGCTCCTTCACCGTCGCCGGCAGCGCATCGAGCTCGGCCTTGCGCGCCACTGAGCAGGTCGCGAAATCGACGTCGCAGCGCAGGTCCGAAATCTGTTTGAGGATGACGTCGATTTCCTTCGCCGGACGGCTCCAGCCAACCGCGTTCGGGGTGACGACGAAAAGGTGGAAGGTGTTCGCCGCCTCGGTCATCAGCAATAACGCTTCGCCCGGTCGCAACTCCTTTTGCGCATCCGCCAGCCCGATCGGGCGCGGCGACACAAGTTGCCGGTACGACGGATATTTCTTGTCGATCAGCGCGCTGACATCGGCAAGCTCGGCCTGAACGCTGTCGAACTCGCCGCGTAGCCGGGCGGCTTCGACGGGTTTCCGGTCGCCAAGCGCGCGCAGCAGATTCTTGTCGATGAGATTGGCGCGCGCAGCGAGATCCTGTTCCTGACGCACCGCTTCGGCCATTTGCGGGGTTTTCGCAGCACCGCGCGCGGCGGTCTGGAGCACCGCGCGGCCCGTGGCAGAGCTGACTGCATCCTGCGCAGCGCGGAAAGCACGATCCTGGATTTGCGACTGTTCGGCCGCTCCCGGCGTATCGCTCATCAATCCGAACGCCGCGTTCATATAGGTGGTAAACACGCCGCGATTGGGATTGGCCTGTTGCCGGTCGAGCCCGGACAGCGCGACCGCATTACGGCCTGCCGCACTCTGGTCGTTCTGGCGCCGCACGATCGCGACCGCTTTGCCTGCCGCCTGCTCGGCCTCGGCCGCCTTGCCCTGCCGCAGCAGGTTCGACGCGAGATTATCGTATGCGTAGGCGGTGTCGATATGCGCCTCGCCGACATTGTGCTGCAGGATCGCGAGCGATTGACGATAATAGGGCTCGGCTGCCTTGTCGCCGTTCGCGCCGCCACCGCGGACCAGTGCCGCCGCGACGCTGTTATAGGCAACGGCGGTGAGCGGGTGATTTTCGCCGAGCAGGCGGCGACGGATTTCGAGCGCCTTGCGCGTCATGTCGGCCTCTTCGGCGTGACGCCCCAAGCCGCCGAGGGTCGAGCCGAGGCTGAGGTAAGCCCACGCGGTTTCGGGATTGTCGTCGCCGAACTTCGCCTGAAAAATGCCGAGCGCCTGGCGCATCAACGGCTCGGCCGCCTCCGAACGGCCATCATCGCGCAAATTGTAAGCGAGGTTGATCAGCGTGGTGGCATAAGACGGGTGATCGACCCCGCCGACGCGTTCCTGGATCTCGAGCGCGCGGCGATACATCGGCTCGGCCTCGGCATAGCGGCCCTGCTGGTTCAGATTGTGCGCTACGTTAGCGTACATCGTTGCGGTACGCTCGCTGCTTTCGCCGAGCGACTGACGCGTGATGTCGAGCGCCTTGCGCACCAGCGGCTCGATCGCGCTCGGCGGCAAGCCCTGCTTCTCCATGTTCAGCCCCAGATTATTATAGGCCTCACCGGTCAGCGCGTGGCTTTCACCGAGCAGCCCCGACCGGATCGCGAGCGCCTTGCGATAGGCGGCGTCGGCTTCGCCGAACCGCCCCGCAAGCGTCAGGCTGTGCGCAACCGCCGTGTATCCAAGCGCGGCCTCCGCGCTGTCGTCGCCCTTCGCGGCACGTGCCAGATCGAGCGATTTGTTCGCCGCCGCCGACGCCTCGGCATAGCGCCCCATGTCACCGAAATTCACCGCGCTGTTGTAATAGCGCAGCGAAAGGTCGGCGCCGGTCGTCCCCGGCAGGCTTTCGTCGATCACGCGCGCCTTTTCGAGCAGCGGCTCGGCTTCGTCATAGCGCGCAAGACCGCGCAGGACGACCGCCAGATTGGCATATCCCGACGCGGTTTCGCGGTGCTGTTCACCGTGGACGGCAAGGCTGGTCTCAAGTGCCTTGCGATAAAGCGCCTCCGCCCCCTTCATGTCGCCGAGTTCGGTCATCACCGATGCTAGGTTGCTCGTCGCGACAATCGTCTTCGGATCGCGTTCGCCCTTGGCCGCGATGCGCGCGGCGAGGATCGCGCGGCGCAACGGCAGCGCGTCGGCTGGACGGCCCTGCTTCATATAATTGGACGAAAGGAAGCCGTAGGCCGCCAGCGTTTCGTCGTCACTTTCGCCAAGAACCGTGCGGTTGATGTCGAGCAGCCGCTTCCAATAGCCCTCGGCTTCCTTCGGCTGGTTCTGGTCCTCGAGATTGCCCGCGAGCAGGCGGTAACCGAGGCTCGTGATCAGGCCGTCGGCGCCGTAGCGCTTCGTTGCCTCGTCGATCCAGCGCCGGTAGACCGCGCCGGCCTCGCGCGTCTTGCCCGCACGGTCGAGTTCCATCCCGCTGTTGATCAGGTCGAGCATCTTCTGCTGGTCGCCGTCGAGTTCGGCCGGAGGCGCCTCCTGACCGAGGGCCAGCGGCGCAGCGGTCCACAGCGGCGCGGCGAGAAGGAGCGCGAGGAGACGGAGTCGGCGGCTAGCCATGAAGCGTTTTCCCTGTTTCGACCCAACATACAGAATAGATTGGGATATTGTCACTTGCCGCGGACTTAGGCCAGAGCATGTAGCCACGATGTGACGGGCATCACCGGGAACGCACGATCAGATATCGCGGCTGTCATAAGCCCATTGCAGCAGCGCCTGCCGCTGCTTCGGCCGGCAAAAGGGGTCGCCCGGCTCGCAATGTTTGCGGACCTGCGCGGCGTGACGGCGGAATGCGCGCCATCGCGCGATCTGCCGATCATCCTCTCCAGTCATGCGCCGCCCCGAATAATAGCGGCAATACCATTGGAACCAGCCGCGCGGATCGTCGGGATGGATCCACCCTTTTTCGACCCAGACGCGCAAAGGTACGCTCGCCCGGATGCCGAAATAGTTGAGCGAACAATCGGCACGCGTCGATGCGAATTTGGCATGCTCGAACCAGTCCGCCGGGAATTCGGCGGTACAGTCGGTCATATATTTCCCGCAGAACACGCCGAGCGCCAACATTTCGGCGGGAGTGAGTTCGGGTTCGAAACCGCGATCGAACGCCTTCCCCATCGGCGCCGTGCGCGTATAACGATAATCTTGCTGCATGCGGTCGTTCACGACCACCTCGACATCCTTCATGGACCGAAACCTAACCGCTCCGCCCCTGCCGGGCCACGCCTATTCGTCGAGCGCCTCGAAATAGCGCGCGAGCGCGTCGCACGCGCCTTCCGCCAGCGCGATGAAGATGCGGCGGCCGTCGTGCGGGTCAGCTTCGCGCAGAAACAGCCCGGCGTCGGTCATTGTCTTGATCCAGCGCAGCGCCGTCGTCGCGGGAACCGCGGCAGCGATGCACAGGCTCGACACCGACACCGGCTGGCGTTCGAGCCGCGCGGCATAGAGGTCGAGCAGCATGTCCCACGCCGGATCGGCGAACAGATCGGCAGGGAAATATTGCTCGCGCATTCGCCGCTGACGCAACATCCGCCGTACCTGTTTGGCGCGTTGCCGGTCGAGCGTGCGCTCTTCGGGAACGAAGCTGCGCGGCATCGCGGCAAAATCGCGCGACGGCGCGCGGACCTGTTCCAAATAACCGGCCGAATCCACATCCCAGGGTGTCACACCGGTCGGCGTGCCCGGAAGCCCGCTTCGTTGCCCCGCAAGGTCGCCGAGGAGGCGTGAAATGCGCGCCACTTCCTCTTGCAACCGGTCGATCCGCTCCATCGCATCGTCGCGCGCGACATCATGGACCACCCCGTATCGTGAGCGCTCGGCGGCCGCGAGCGCGACAAGTTTGTCGGCCGGATCGGCATCGACGAGCAATTGAGCCCCAAGCGATGCCGGAATCGCAGCGACCACCCCGTCGAGCCCCGACAACGAGGTTTCGCAGATCAGGTTGCATCCCTGTTCATCCGCCGCTGCAAAAATGGCAGCAAGCACATCTTCTTCCACCGCGTCCGCCGCCGCCAGCCAGACGATGTCGAGCGTATCGGTCTGCCGGATATGGGCCGCCGCCCGATCCGCTGAGGCTGTTCCCGCCACGCGTATGCCGCGAAGGATCGACATGTCTGGCAGATCCGCCTGCGTCCCGATCAACAGCAGCGGGGATCCGGCCCCCGAAGCGATCCGATCGCTGGTTTCGGACGCGCCCCAAAGCTCGCCCGGATAAAAACCGCTTGCCGGAAACGCCGACGTGTCGAAACCGATTTGCGTCCTTTGGTCCATCATGCAGCCATCCCGTTTCTATCGCTCCGCCCTGGCGTAACTATGTCGTCATTTCGGCTCTATTCACCTTTTGTTCGTTCCTGTTTGCCGCCAATCCGGACCCAAGCCCGTTTCGCGGCATGAGCCGGCGCAAGTCGGCCGGGTCGGAATAGGTCCATTTTGGACATGGTTTGTTCTTTTCGTCAACATCTTATTCACGCTTGCCAAGCCCGCGCATCCCGGTCAGTCGAAGAACGATGCTCCCTCGCCCGCCTTCCCTTGCCCGCATCCGCTGGCGACGGCGCGCCCGATCACTGGCCGGACTGTTCCTGCTCGCCGCGCTGGCGTTTGCCGCATGGGTGTGGCTGCCCGCGCCTGTTACCACCGTTCCGCTCGTCCATGTCATCGACGGTGACAGCCTGACCGTGCGGCAGGAGGATGCACCGCTGACGATCCGCCTGACAGGAATCGACGCGGTCGAGTATCGGCAGGATTGCACGCGCACCGGTGCCCCATGGCCGTGCGGGCGGGAGGCACGGTCGGCGCTGGAAAAGCTAGCTGGCCGCGGCGCGCTCCACTGCGAGCTGGCGGCGAAGGATCATTATGGCCGTACCCTCGCCACATGCCGCACCGCGGCGTTTCCGGACGGAATCGACGTTGGTGCCGAAATGGTCCGGCAGGGCTGGGCCGTGGCGACGAGCGACGCCTATATGGTCGAGGAAGCCGAGGCGCAGGCCCGGCAGCGCGGAATCTGGCAGGGAGGCTTCGTCCGTCCCACAGACTGGCGCGCCGTTCACGAGCGCCCGGCGACGGCGCTGACACCACCCGACGCATGAGCTCGCGACACACCCGCTATGCCTCGCCGCCGTTTCCGGCTAGGGCGAGCGTCATGAACAGCCTGTTTCCCGTTATGATCGGCGGCGCGATCGGCGCCGGCGCCCGCCATCTGGTCGGGCAGGCGATGCTCGCGCGGCTCGGCCCCGGCTTCCCCTGGTGGACGCTGTCGATCAATATCGCTGGCAGTCTGTTGATGGGGCTGCTGATCGGCGTACTCGCGCGCAACAGCGACGGCGGCGAGACCGCGCGGCTGTTCGTCGGCGTCGGGATCCTCGGCGGCTTCACCACCTTTTCCTCTTTCAGCATGGAATTCTGGATGCTTTTCGAACGCGGCCAAAACGCCCAGGCGGCCGCCTATGTCCTCGCGTCGGTGATCGGTGCGGTCGTCGCCTGCGGTCTCGGTCTGTTTGTCATGCGGCAGGTACCGGCATGAGCGAGCCCAAGACCAATCTCGACGGCGCAACGATCGCCGAGGAAGACGACGGCATCCGCCTCGACCGCTGGTTCAAGCGTCACCGCGAAGGCACGCCGCACGCGCTGCTCGCGCGCTGGGCCCGCTCGGGGCAGCTGACGCTCGACGGCAGGAAGGCCGACGTGTCGGACCGCATCGCGACGGGCCAGAAACTCGTCATGCCGACGCCGCCGGTCGAAACCGCAGCGCGTCCGGCGCGCAAGGGCCGTCCGTTAACCGACGCCGATGTCGAGCTGGCGACCGGGATGGTGATCCACCGCGACGCGGGCGCGATCGTGCTCAACAAGCTTCCCGGCCTCGCGACGCAGGGTGGGACCAAGACCGAACAGCATGTCGACGGCCTGCTCGACGCGCTGAAATATGACGCGCCGACGCGTCCCAAGCTCGTCCACCGCCTCGACAAGGATACATCGGGCGCGCTGCTGATCGCGCGCACCCCGCGCGCCGCGGCCTATTTCGCCAAGAGCTTTTCGAACCGCAGCGCAAAAAAGACCTATTGGGCGATCATCGTCGGCGTCCCCGACATCCAGCAGGGCGAGATCGACTTGCCGCTCGCCAAGCAGCCCGGATCGGGTGGCGAAAAGATGCACGTTCACGACAGCGGCCTCGCGTCGAAAACGCGCTACCGCGTGATCGAGCGCGCCGGGAACAGCGCGGCGTGGGTCGAACTGCAACCGCTAACCGGGCGCACGCACCAGCTTCGCGTCCATATGGCGGCGATCGGCCACCCGATCGTCGGCGACGGCAAATATGGCGGCAAGGGCGCCTTCCTGACCGGCACGATCAGCCGCAAGATGCACCTCCACAGCCGCCGCCTGCGCATCGACCACCCCGACGGCGGCGCGATCGATATCAGCGCCGAGGTGCCCGAACATTTCGCGGCGAGCCTCGACGCGCTGGGTTTCGACCGGCTGCTGGGCGAGATCGGGATCGACGCGGCCGAAAAGGGCCCGCCGCCCAAATCGGCGCTGAAGGCGCAGGCAAAGGCGCACAGCAAGCAGATCCGCAAGGCGCGACGCGGCGAGCGGCGCGGCCGCACCGCCGACAGCAAGCCGACCGATTTTGTCGGCAAGGCAAAGCCCAAGGCCAAGGCCAAGACGAAAGCGGGGGTCAAAGCAGGCAAGCCGGCGCCGAAGAAGCCCGCGGGCAAACGGCCAACCGCGAAGAAGCATCCGGCGCGCCCACCCAAAGCGAGCTGATGCATCCCAATAGCGCCTTCCGTCCGCGACAGGACGACCTCGCCGAACTGCTGGTGCGCGAGATCGGCTTTGCCACCATCTTTGCGAGCACCCCCGACGGCCCCCGCGTCGCACATGCTCCGGTGTTGCTGAGCGACGACCGGGCCACGCTGCAGTTCCACCTCGCGCGCGGCAACGCTCTCACGCGCCACCTCAATGGCGCGAATGCGCTCGCGGTCGTGCAGGGGCCCGACGCCTATGTCAGCGCGAGCTGGTACGCCGACACTGACCAGGTGCCGACATGGAATTATGTCGCGATCGAGATGGAAGGTACGGCAAGGAAGCTGGGCGATGCCGAACTGGTCGCGCAGCTCGACACGCTGTCGGCGAACCACGAAGCGCGCGTCGGTGCGAACCCGCCGTGGACGCGGGGCAAGATGAACCCGGCGCTGTTCAGCAAGATGACCGGCGCTATTGTGGGGTTCGAGATGCGGATCACCGCATGGCGTCCGACGATCAAGCTGTCGCAAAACAAGTCGGCCGACGAGCGCGCACGCGTGATCGAGGGCATCGAGGCGACCGGCCATGGCGCGCTCGCGCAGTTGATGCGTCACCTCGGCGGCGATAGGGAGGGCGCATGACGCAAGCCGACGACAGCCTCGCCAAAAAACGCTTCTTTGCGATCACCGCGATGCGCCTGATGGGTGCGATCTTTGTGCTGATCGGCTTCGTGCTGATCCGCGGCGGGTGGGAAGTCGCGGGCCAGCCGACCGACCGCTGGATCGGCGTAGCGGTGGTCCTGATCGGAGCGTTCGATTTTGCGGTGATGCCGCTCCTGCTCGCGCGCCGGTGGCGTTCGCCCAAAAGCTCGTGAAACGCTTCTGGAAAGAGGTCGCCGTCGCCCCCGACAAAGGCGGCTGGGGCATAGCGCTCGATGGTCGGCCGGTGCGCACGCCGCAGCGCGCCCCGCTGGCGGTCGCGAGCCCGGCACTCGCCGAAGCGATCGCCGCCGAATGGCGCGATGTTGGCGAGACAATCGATCCCGCACATATGCCGATGACGGGACTGACCAATGCCGCGATCGACCTCGCCACGCCCGACCTGGTCGCCTTTTCGGCGCCGATCGCAGCTTATGCGGAGAGCGACCTCCTTTGTTATCGCGATGCGCGCGATGCCGCGCTGCAGACTGAACAGGCGGCGGCGTGGAACCCGCTGCTGGCTTGGGCCGAGGCACGATATGGTATCGAATTTGCCCTCACACAGGGCGTGCTGCCGGTAGACCAGCCCGCGACGACGATTGCCGCACTTCAGGATGCCGTTCTCGTGCAGGACGCATGGCGGATCACGGCTTTGACCCCGCTGGTGACAATCGGCGGATCGCTCGTCGCAGGCCTTGCGCTGATCGAGAACGCGTTCGACGCCGAGGGCCTGTGGAACGCCGTCAGCCTCGACGACCTCTATCAGGAGCGCCGCTGGGGTGCCGACAGCGAAGCGCAAAAAGCGCGCGCCGCGCACAAGCGCGACTGGGACAATGCAGCGCGGTTTCTGACCCTGCTCTAGTCCGTAAAATTGGGCTTCCGCTTCTGCATTCCCGCCATCACCGCTTCCATCTGGTTCGGCGTGCGGATGACCTTCACCTGCTCGTCGCTTTCGGCCTGCAATATCTCGGCGTCGCTCGCGTCGGCCAACATGTTGCAGAGGCGCTTGGCGCCGCGAATCGCGTGCGGGTTCTTGTCGGCGATCACCGCCGCCAGTTCCATCGCTCTTGCCAGCGGGTCGTCGGACACATGCGTCGCAAAACCGAGCAGCTTCGCCTCCGATCCGTTGAATTCGCGATTGGTATAGATCAGCTCGCGCAGCACGTCGTCGGCGACCTGCGTGCGCCACAGCGCCATGCCCGCGACGTCGGGCACCAGCCCCCAGCGCATTTCCATGATCGCGATGCGCGTGTCGGGGTGGACGATGCGAATATCGGCGGCCGCCATGATCTGGCTGCCAGCCCCGAACGCAACGCCGTGGACCGCCGCGATCACCGGCACGGGGATTTCGCGCCAGCCCCATGCGGCATATTGGGCGTTGTTCGCGATACCCTTCGTGCGATCGGCAAGCGAGCCGCCCGCGCTGCTCGCGCCCGGATCGCGATCATTGCTGAGGCTCGACAGGTCCAGCCCGGCGCAGAAAGCGCGCCCCTCGCCGGACAGCACGACGACGCGTAGCCCGGCCATCTGCTTGAGTTGATCGACCGCCTCGGCGAGAGCTTCCCACATCGCGGCGTCGAGCGCATTCATCTTGTCGGCGCGGATCAGGCGGATGTCGGCGATGCCCCCTTCGAGCATGGTGATCGAGATACGGTCTTTCACGGGAGAATCCTCTTCAGCGCTTCAATGCGGCCTCGACGAGCGGAAGCTGGTCGTTGCCGAAATACATGTCGTCACCATCGACGAACATCGTAGGCGATCCGTAACCACCGCGCGCGATCACATCGTCGGTATTGGAACGCAGTCGCGCCTTCACGGCATCGGTCGTCGACGCCGCGCGGATCGCGGCGCCATCGAGTCCCGCGCGGTTTGCGGCCGCTTCGAGCACGTCGGGATCGTCGAGATTGTCTTGCGCGCCAAAATAGCTTTCGAACGTCGCACGCGCAAAGGCAATCAACGCTGGCTGGTCGTCCTCGAGCGCGGTCGCAAAGCGCATCGCGTTGACGCTCTTCGCCGGGTGCCACTGCGACGGGAAATTCATCTCGACATCTGCGAGCCGCGCCCAATCCTTCAGTATCTTCCAGCTATGCAGGAGCTTGCGGTTGTCGGCCTGTTCGCGCGCGGCGTAGACCCCCTGGTTCACTGCGTTGAAGATGCCGCCAACGAGGACCGGGCGAAAACGCGCCGACGCGCCGGTGGACTCGATAATCGCATGGACATTCGCGAACGCCAGACAGGTCCACGGCGACGACAGGTCGAAGAAGAATTCGAGCCCGCGTGGCATCACGCCTTCGCCTTGTCCCAATATTGGTCGCGCAGCAGACGCTTGTAGAGCTTGCCGGTATCGTGGCGCGGCAAGGCTTCCATGAAGTCGATGCGGCGCGGGATCTTCACCCCCGACAATTTTTCGCGCGCATAGGCGATCAGTTCGTCGCGCAATGCCTCGGTCGCATCGGTCATGTCGGCGGGCTGGATCACCGCGATCACCTCTTCGCCCATTTCGTCGTGCGGCCCGCCGACGACCGCGACGTCGGCGACCTTCGGATGCGTGACGAGGTGGTTCTCGATCTCCTGCGGATAGACGTTCACGCCGCCGGTGATGATCATGAAGCTCTTGCGGTCGGTCAGATAGAGGAAGCCATCTTCATCAACTTTGCCCACATCGCCAAGGGTCGACCAGCCCTTCGCGTTGCGGCTCGACGCCGTTTTTTCACTATCCCCATGATATTCGAAGACATTTTCGCTCTCAAAGAAGACCGTGCCTTCCGCGTCCGGACCCAGCTCGGTTTCGTTGTCCTCGCCCATGATATGCACCGCGCCGAGGATCGGGCGGCCGACGCTGCCCTTGTGGGTCAGCCAGTCGGGGCTGGAGATGAAGGTCATGCCATTGCCCTCCGACCCGGCATAATATTCGAACAGCACCGGACCCCACCAGTCGATCATCGCCTGCTTGACCGGCACCGGGCACGGCGCGGCGGCGTGAATCGCGACCTTCAATGACGAGGTGTCGTAGCGGCTGCGCACCTCATCGGGCAGCTTGAGCATGCGCACGAAATGCGTCGGCACCCATTGGCTGGCGTTCACACGATATGTTTCGATGTGCGCCAGCGCCGCCTCGGGATCGAATTTCTTCATGAGGACGACGGTGCCGCCGAGGCGGTGGATCGTCATCGACCAGCGCAGCGGTGCGGCATGATAAAGCGGCGCCGGCGACAGATAGACGCTGTCGGCGTTGATCTGGAACACCGCCGAAGCGAGCATCACGAGGCTGTTGGTCGCATCGATCGCGGGATCCTCGGGCAGCGGCACGCGCACGCCTTTAGGCCGGCCGGTGGTGCCCGACGAATAGAGCATGTCGACGCCGGCGCGCTCGTCGGCGACCGGAGTCGCGGGCATCGCGCCGACCGCATCCTCCCAGCTTTCGTAACCCGGGATGTCGCCGCCCATCGCGAAGCGCTTGATCCCGGTCGTCAGTTGCTGCGCGGCGCCCGCAAGGCTCGCCGAGACGACGAGAATCTGCGCGCCCGAATTTTCGAGGATATAGTCGGTCTCATCCTGCGTCAGCCGCGACGAGATACAGACATAGCGCAGCCCCGCGCGCTGCGCGCCCCAGGTCAGCCCGTAATAATGCGGGGTGTTGTCGAGCATGAAGGCAACAACATCCTCATGCCCCAGCCCGTGAGCACGAAAGAGCTGCGCGGCGCGATTCGAAGCGGCGTCGAGCTCGCCGTAGCTGATCGCCTCCCCGGTCTCGGCGACGATGATCGCAGGCTTGTCGGGGTTGGCGCGGGCATGAACTGAGGGGTGCATCGGGCATCATCTCCGGGAATCGTTGCTTTCTTTATGTCGGAGATCAGTAGCAACCTGAAACTTTCGGTCAAGCAAGCTGGGGCTCGTGACAGGAGCCCGATCAAGAAGCGGCAAATTGCGGCGCAAGATCGGGCGATACCAACGCTAGTCCGGGCGCGACCGCAGCGTGTACCCCATGCCCTTGATCGTGTGCAGCATCGGCCAGTCGAATCCGCGATCGACCTTCGCGCGCAGCCGCGACATATGCACCTCGACGCGGTTTGTCCCCGGATCGAAATCGAGCCGCCACACAGAACGTAAGAGCGCGGCACGCGACAACGGCCGGTCGGGCACGCGCGCGAGATTTGCGAGCAGATCGAACTCGCGAAGCGGCAGACGGATCAATCGCCCCGCACGCTCGACGCGCCGGTCGATCAGGTCGATGCGCAGTTCCCCCTCGCCCAGCTGGCCGGCGGCGATGCGGCTCCGGCGAAGCAGGCTGGCGATGCGCGCAAGCACCTCGGGAAGATTGTCCGTCCAGCCAACTGCGTCGTCGGCGCCCGCACCCAAAGCCGCCATGCGATCCTCGAGCGAATCGCGATCCGAAATGACGATCAGCGGCCGCCGCCCGGCGACGGATGCTGCCAACCGGACGAACTCGAAGGGTTCCTGCCAATCGAGGAAAGGATTGACGAGCAGCAGGTGGAAACAGCTATCGGTCCAGGGCCGGAGGCTGTTCACATGCGGCGGCAGGACCATGGCGTCGTACCCCGCCGCCTCGATCGCCTTGCGCAGCCCTTCCGCCCGTTTCGCCAACGGATGATAGATCGCAACGAGCAACTTCCTGTCGCTTGCTTCCGCAATACCCGATGATGCCATCCGCATCCCCCGTCGTCGACGCAACATCTTGTCGCCCCGCCGCCCCACCGGCATTGCACCGCCTTTCGGCTGTGCTAATCCATAGGCATGACCAGTATCGAAATGCTTGACGGCGCCTTTGCCACCCTGCCCGACCTTGTCCGTGCCCATGCGGCGGAACGTCCCGATGCCGTAGCGGCTGCCGACCCGGCGCGGCGGCTGAGCTGGTCCGAACTGGATCAATTGACCGACCGAATCGCCGCGCGGCTGCAGCAGGACGGCTTTGCGAAAGGCGACCGCACTGCGATCGCCGGTCTCAACAGCGTCGAACAGATGGCGGTGATCCTCGGCACGCTGCGCGCCGGCGGGGTCGCGGGGCTCGTCACCAACAGCGCGACGGGCGAGCAGATGGCGGCGATGATCGCCGACACCGGGGCGCGCCACCTGTTCCTCGACAGCACGGCCAGGGCAAGCCTCGAAGGCCATGCCATCGCCGCGAGCGACCTGATCGCGATGGACGGCAGCGACGCCGGCACCCCGCTCAATGCCTGGCTTTCGCCGGCGGACGCGCACCCGGCGCCGGTCGACATCCGGCCCGAAGACGGATTCAATATCATCTATTCGTCGGGCACCACCGGTACGCCCAAGGGCATCATCCACAGCCATGCCATGCGCTGGCAGCATATCCTCCGCGGCGCCCCCGCCTATGGCCCGAATGCGGTGACGATCCTGTCGACGCCGCTTTATTCGAACACGACGATGGCGAGTTTTATGCCGACGGTCGGGTCGGGCGGGCAGGTCGTGCTGATGAAGAAATTCGACGCGCGCGGCTTCCTCGAACTCGCGGCCCGCGAGCGTGCGACGAACACGATGCTCGTCCCGGTGCAGTATCGCCGCATCATGGCGCTCGACGATTTCGGCGACTTCGACCTGTCGAGCTTCATCGTCAAATATTGCACCTCGGCCCCCTTCCCCGCGGCGCTGAAGGCCGATGTGCTGCAACGCTGGCCCGGCGGTCTCGTCGAAATTTACGGGATGACCGAAGGCGGCGCGGCCTTCATCCTCGAAGCGCATCAATTCCCCGACAAGCTCCACACCGTCGGCAAGCCCGCCCCCGGCCATATCGCGAAGGTGATCGACGAAGAGGGCAACGAACTGCCGCAGGGATCGGTCGGCGAAGTCGTCGGCCGCAGCCCTGCGATGATGACAGGGTACAATAACCGCCCCGACGCAACGAAGGCGATGCACTGGTACGACGCCGAGGGAAATCTCTTCTACCGCCACGGCGATATCGGCCGCATCGACGAGGACGGGTTCCTGACCTTGATGGACCGCGCGAAAGACATGATCATCTCGGGCGGCTTCAATATTTTCCCGAGCGACCTCGAAGCGATCCTGATCGCCGACGAGCGCGTCGTCGAAGCGGCTGTGGTGGGGATGCCGAGCGAGGAATGGGGAGAGACCCCGGTCGCGTTCGTCGTGCTGAAACCCGGCGCCGATGCCGAAAGCGTGCGCGCCGATTGCAACGCCAAGGTCGGCAAGACGCAGCGGCTGAGTGCGGTTACCGTCGTGGAAGAACTTCCGCGCAGCCCCATCGGCAAGGTGTTGAAGCGCGAGTTGCGAGATGCTTACGCCAAGTAGCGTCGGCCGGCCGCTAGCGACCATTTGCAGACGTTCAGGCTGCTAGCTAGCTTTCCTCCGATGTCAGCGAAGTGCATTCTTTTGGTTTGCGGAGCGGTACTAGCGGATGCTATTTCGACTTCAAAGACGAGAGCTGCCTAACTATCTCGTCGCGTTGAGCGCGATATCCCTCAAGGCGAGCATAATTGCGATATTTGTCCGATGCTATTGCTCGATCAGCATAACCAAGGGCTTCGGCGAAAAGTTCGGCTCGGCTTCCCGGGGGTGTTTTTTTGTCCATCGCCTCAGCGTAAAGTGCGCTAGATTGCTCGATGAGGCATTCCGGGTGCCCTCCCTTCAAACATTTTTCGAAATGGTATCTCGATTTTTCCTCGTCGCCCAAGTCGGAGAAATGGAAGGCCAGAGCCATCTCTCCCTCAACGTCCCCTTGGGCAGCAGCATGTGCAGCTCGATCCAACTCGGTTTTGGGTAGTGGGGAGCGGGTTGTGGATACATTTTTCGTTTTGGTCTCTTCGCTGCCTTGCTCCGAGCATGCAGACAGCGTGAGCCCAACGCACGCGACAAGGATTGCTCCAGCATATTTCGTCATTTGGTAGTTCATGTCGCAAAGATAGCGTGATGACCAAATGGCAGCAACGCTCCTTCCGGTCGATTACGGTCATTCGTGCCTATCTGGATCGAATTACTGGGATCGACCGGAAGCCGGCCTATCCTGCATCGTCACCGCGGGCTTGACCCGGGGCCTGCCTTCTTGAAGGGAAAGGCGGATTTCGGGTCAAGACCGGGATGACGGAAGGGAGTAACCGAACGTCCGCTTCCCACCCCGTTGTTGCCTTCTCCGACCAAACTGGATGAAATGACGGCAATCGACCGATTGCTGACATGCGTCAATTGCCGGCGAGCATCTCTTCGGGATCGCGATCTAATGAGCTTCCCTCTATGAG